>Ga0325400_1000091_pt1 | contig 53277 bp, 37 predicted proteins | sample PopdelMetagenome_2_FD_205662 | JGI IMG/M metagenome (GOLD analysis project Ga0325400, IMG submission 205662) | Populus deltoides microbial communities from Bellville, Georgia, United States - Xylem-PdKOR-R1 | ecosystem: Host-associated > Plants > Phyllosphere > Stem > Wood/Secondary xylem... | reverse complement strand
ATCCCGCCAGCTACGGCGGAACTACCACCCATCCGCTGCCCGGCGTCAGCCTGGCCAATCTGCTGTTCAACGAACAACCACTGGATGACCAGCGCCCCCTTTTCTGGGAATGGGCCGGCAACCGGGCCGTGCGACGCGGCAAGTGGAAACTGGTGTCGATCTACCCGAGCTACCAATGGGAGCTTTACGACTTGGAAGCCGACCGGGGCGAAACGCGCAACGTAGCCGCGCAAAATACGAACGTCGTCGACGCGCTGTCGGTGCTGTACTTCGACTGGGCCAAACGGACCGACGTGGTGGATTACGACACGATTAAACCGAAACAACCCTTGCTGCCCACGCCGAAAAAGCCGTCGGTGGGAAACCGGAATTTTTAAACATTAACCCAAGCGATCATGAAACGATTGATCCTCTATCTGCTGGCCTCAACTCTCCTGTTAATCAATAGAGTTACTGCACAAGAAATTACGCTGAATCGGTTTGCCAATAACCCGATTATCCCGGCCAGTCTGTTGCCGAAGCTGGAAGGAGACGACATCAACGGGCCTTCGCTCATTAAAGTCCCCGATTGGCTGCCCAACAAGCTCGGTAAGTATTATCTGTATTTTGCGCATCACAAAGGCAAGTCTATCCGGCTGGCTTACGCCAATGACCTCCACGGGCCCTGGAAGATTTACAAACCGGGTACGCTGCAAATTACCGATTGCCGGTGCAACGATGCCCCGTTTCCGGCTACCGAAAGCGTTCGCCACGAAGGCGCCGAAAACGCGGGCGATGGCGTCACGCACGTAGCTTCGCCGGACGTTCACGTGGATGAGCCCCAAAAGCAGCTGGTTCTTTATTTCCACTGCCCGCTGGAACACAAAGGCCAGAAGGGTCAGTACACGCTCCGGGCGACCAGCCGGGATGGAATCCATTTCAAGGCGGACACGGCGGTCCTGGGCGAATCGTATTTCCGGGTTTTCCAGTGGAAGAACACCTACTACGCCATCGGTCGGTCGAGCGCGGTCTATCGGTCAAAGGACGGTAAAACCGAGTTTGAGAAAGGACCGAATCCCTTTGCTAAAATTCAGAAACCAAACTCGCTCCGCCATTCGGCGGTCAAACTGGTGGGTGATACGTTATGGGTCTTCTACAGTCGCGTCGGTGATACCCCCGAACGAGTTCTGCTCACCAAAATCAAGCTAACCGACGACTGGACCACCTGGACGCCGACGCCACCCCAGGAAGTTGCCCAGCCCCAGACCGACTACGAAGGGGCCAACCTCCCGCTAACCACCTCGAAGATAGGCCTGTACTACGGTAAAGTCCGGGAGTTGAGAGACCCGTATGTTTTCGAGGAAAACGCCAATTGGTATCTGCTGTATTCGGCCGCCGGGGAAAACTCAATCGCCATTGGCCAGCTCATTTTTGAGCAACCACCCACGGCTCACCAACCTTCCCGAAGTAAGTAATTTCTAATTCAAACTATACACGACCATGAATGTCAGAACCTTATTGCTCGTTAGCCTGCTGCTTGTTTCCGCAAGCCTGAAGGCGCAGGACCAACCGCTAAACTTCGACGCTTTCGAAGCCAAACTAGCCCAGGCCGGAACCCGCGCCCAGATTCTGGACGCCCGTTCGGAAGAAGAATACACGCAGAATCACCTTCAAGGTGCCATTAGTTTCAGCGTAGCCGATGCGGCTGATTTCGGAAAAAAGACCCAGAAGCTGGACAAAAGCGCGCCCGTCTTTATCTATTCCATTGGTAACGGACGCAGCGGCCAACTCGCCAGACAACTCCGGGAGTCTGGTTTTAAGGACGTTACGGAACTGCCCGGTGGCCTCAGCAAGTGGATTGGCTCGGGCCGGCCGGTGGTGTCGACGGTGGGCAGCGGCTTAACTTTGGCGGACTATCAGGCCCAGCTAAAATCTGACAAACTGGTGCTGGTTGATTTTGGCTCGCGCTACTGCGGCTCGTGCAAAAAACTGGCGCCGATTGTCGATGAGGTCGAAAAAGACGGGGCGGCCAATTTGAAAGTCATCCGGATCGAAGCCTACGAAAACAAAGCACTGATTAAAGAACTAGGCATCACCTCGCTGCCAACTCTGGTTCTGTACAGGGGCGATCAGGCGGTCTGGAAGAAAGCGGGGGTACCGTCCAAGACGGAAATTCAGGCCAACATTGCCGAATCGCTGTAGCTTTTTACTCCGTCTCCCCTGCCGTAGAGACTCTACAACAGGGGAGACGATTTGACAAACAAGGTTATAATGAGTGAACGAGTCCCTTTTTCACGAAGAAATTTTCTCAAAACCGCCGGGCCAGTAGCTGCGCTCCCCGCGCTAGGGCTAACCAAAGGTCAGGCGGGTCCAGCGGGTCGTTCATCCGGGCCTAAACTGGTTGTTACGGACATTCGGGTGCATTCCGTTAAAGTCAATCAGCGGGGCAACTGGTATTTTATTGAATTGCTCACCAACGGGAAAATCAGCGGCCTGGGCGAAGCGTCCCACGCCTTTCCGATTTCGGAAAAAGACGGAGAAACGCGTTTGAAAGCCGCCATTGCCATCTTTTTTGAATTAGTGAAAGACCAGTCTCCTTTTGACACAGAACGCTATCGGCAACGGGGCTGGCCGCGGGCTAAACAAGGCGGAAAAATAGCCATCACGGCGTTTAGCGGCATTGAACAGGCCCTGTGGGATCTGGCGGGAAAAGCGCTGGAGGTCCCCACCTACGAACTGCTTGGCGGGAAGCTCAGGGACAGCATCAAGGTGTACGCCAATATCAACCGGGCGTCCAACGAGCGGGATGCACAGGGCCGACGTTTAATCGCTTCCTTTCAGAAAAACGCGGAACTGGCGATCCAAAGTGGTTTCAAAGCCGTCAAGCTCGCGCCTTTCGACGAGATGAGACCGCTGAAATCCGCAACTCCGCAGCAGATTGAAGAGGATATCCGGTATGCCATTGCCTGCACCGAAGCGGTTCGGAAAACCATTGGCAGCGATGTGGATTTACTCATTGATGTGCACAGCCACCTAAACCGATCCCTGGCGATTGAAACGGCTAAACGGCTGGAGAGCGTCAATCTGTATTGGTTTGAAGAAGCGGTCGATCCCCAGACTCAGCCGGATGACACCAAAGCGATCACCGACGCCATCCGGCAACCCGTCGCCGGTGGAGAAGCCATTGCCGGTCTCAGCGATTTTGCGCCCTTGATTGGGGCTAGAGCGCTGAACGTCATTATGCCGGATGTAAAGCACTGCGGGGGACTTCAGGAGTGCCGGAACATTGCCGCGCTGGCCCAGGCCGTCGGTGGGATCACTGTATCACCTCACAACCCCAGCGGACCCCTTTCGACGGCGGCCAGTGTGCAGGTCTGCGCCGGGATGCCCAACTTTTCCATTCTGGAATTTGCCTACGGCGAAGTATCCTGGCGCGCCGATTTGCTGAACCCCATTGAGGAGTTTCGGAATGGTTACCTCCCCGTACCCTCAGGCCCGGGCCTGGGCTACACCTTAAATAGCGCCGTTGTCAGTAAGCACGCTTAATCTTCTTACCTTCTTATGAAACGCCTGCAAAATCCGCTTTCTATTCCGCTGCTGCTGACGCTGGCCGGCATCCTGTTCATTGGAGCCTTTTACCAAAACGGCCACCAACCGCCCCAAACCACTCCATTGCAGAGGGCCAACCGCCCCAACGTCGTCGTTATTCTGGCCGACGACCTGGGTTACGGCGACATTTCGGCCAATGGAAAGAATTTTGTCCAGACGCCCAACATCGACGCACTCGCCAGGTCGGGGGCGCTCTGCACCAGTGGCTATGCCAACGCGCCGTTCTGTTCGCCATCCCGGGCGGCCATTCTAACGGGTCGGTACCAGCACCGGTTCGGCTTTGAATTCTTGTACCCGGCTACCGCCAAACGGGATTCCCTGGTGGGGCTGCCCTTTGAGGAAATCACGCTGGCCGAGCAGTTGAAAAAAGAAGGCTACGCCACCGCCATGTTCGGCAAATGGCATGTCGGCAGCCGCCGAAACAACACCCCCGTTGATCGGGGTTTTGACCAATACTACGGCACGCTGGGTGGTCACACCACCTATAAAGACAGCACCGACGCCGATGTCGAAAATTCTCCGCAGCTCTGGTGGCCCGGCTCGGCCCATTCGTTTCACCGCGACGATTATTCGGCCATCATTGACGGAAAGAAAGTAGTCCCTGAAAAAGACTACACTACTGATGTATTTGCCCGCAAAGCCGGTGAGTTCATCGATCAGCACAAAACAAGTCCCTTCTTTTTGTACGTTCCGTTCAACGCCGTACACTTTCCGTTTCAGGCCACAAAAAACTACACGGAGCGGTTTAAGGGCGAAAAAGACAAGAACAAACGAATCTACTACGGCATGATTGCGGCCCTGGACGATGCCGTTGGGCAGATTGTCCAAAAGCTGAAAGCGACGGGCCTCGACAAGAATACCCTGATTGTTTTCACGAGTGACAACGGGGGAGCTGGTTTCCTCAGAGCCCCTTACAATGGGCCTCTGTCGGGCGTTAAGGGGTTGCTGTTTGAAGGTGGCATCCGCGTGCCCTACATCGTTTCGTGGCCCGGCAAAATCCCGGCGGGAACGGTTTATAGCCAACCCATTGCGGGCATGGACATTTATACCACGGCGGTGGCGGCCACCCACGGAACACTGGCGAAAGACCGCCCCTACGATGGTGTCGACTTGCTCCCGTACTTAAGTGGTAAAACCAAAGCCGCTCCGCACGAGGCCCTTTTCTGGCGCTTTGGCAAGAACAAAGCCGTCCGGCAGGGCCCCTGGAAACTGTTTTACTACGGTGAAGAGGATACCTATTACCTGTTCAATCTGGACAAAGACATTGCCGAGCGGCAGGATATTTCTGCGCAAAATGCGGCTAAAGTAACGGAACTGAAACAGGCGCTGGCCACCTGGGAGAAAGGTACCCGGCCACCCGCCTGGGCCGATGGCGGATTGCCCACCTTTAAGCCCGGAAAAGAAGGCAACGCGCAATACCGGGTCGGGCCGGATGGCAATCTGTTTAACATCTACTGACGCATGAGGTACAGGAACCTGATAGTGGGCAAACTAGTTCTTTTGCTTTGCTGGCAATGGAGCCCGTTAGCCGGTGCGTGGGCCCAATCCGGACCGAAGCCTGGCAGACCGAACATTGTCCTGATCGTCGCCGACGACCTGGGCTGGAAAGACGTTGGCTTTATGGGCAGTACGTTCTACGAAACGCCCCATCTGGACCGGCTGGCTGCTCAGGGCCTGAAATTCACCAGCGCCTATGCCGCGGCCGCCAATTGCGCTCCCAGTCGGGCGTGCCTGCTGTCGGGGCAGTATTCACCGCGCCACGGTATTTATACCGTCGCCAACGCTGACCGGGGCGACGCCAGAACCCGCCGGCTGATTCCGGTAAAAAACAATGAGGTGTTGCCCGATAGCGTCTACACCCTGGCCGAAGCGCTGCGGGACGCGGGCTACCAAACGGCAAGCATCGGCAAGTGGCATCTGGGCAAAAGTCCGCTGAGTCAGGGATTTGTCTACAACGTGGCCGGTGACGAGCGGGGCCTCAACAAGCATTTTAGTCCGTACGGAATTCCGAGTCTGCCCGACGGGCCGCCGGGCGAGTACCTGACCGACCGGCTGACCACCGAGGCCCTCCGGTTTATTGAAAAAACCGCCGATCAGCCTTTTTTTCTGTACCTTCCCTTTTACGCCGTTCACACGCCCCTGCAGGCGCCGGAGGCTTTGGTCAGGAAGTACCAAAACAAAGCTAAAGCCGCTGGTCAACAGGATGCTACGTACGCGGCCATGATTGAATCACTGGACAGTAATGTGGGCCGGATTCTCCAAAAGCTGGACGCGCTGAACCTGACGGACAACACCATTGTCCTGTTTACTTCCGATAATGGCGGCATTCGGTCAATATCCCGGCAGGACCCGTTGCGGGCGGGCAAAGGTTCTTACTACGAAGGGGGCGTTCGGGTGCCGCTGGTGGTGCGCTGGCCGGGCGTCGTTGCCGCCGGAACCACCTCACCAACGCCGGTTATTAATCTGGATCTCTACCCGACGTTTCTGGACCTCCTGAGACTACCCCACCCCCGACAGCCACTGGATGGAATTAGCCTTTGGCCCCTTCTAAAGGGTAAAACAGCGCCCGAACGCCCCTTTTACTGGCATTTTCCAATATATCTGGAAGCGTACAATCCGCAGCAGGACGACGGCCGCGATCCCCTGTTCCGGACCCGACCCGGCTCCACCATCCGACTGGGTGACTGGAAGTTACACGAATACTTTGAAGACAAGGGACTGGAGTTGTATAACCTGAAAACAGATTTGGGCGAACAGCACAACGTAGCGTCGGACTACCCGGCCGTCGTGAAAAAGCTCCATGCGCTCTTGCAGAACTGGCGCGCCAAGAACAACGCGTTTATTCCAACTGAACCCAATCCGGCGTATGTGGCTCCCTGAACCAATGAGTACTGACAAAAACCGGCTGGGCCTGTTGCTTGCCGGCCTCGTCATGCTGGTTTCGTTGAGCGGACTGGCCCAGAAACCAGCCCGGCCTAACCTTATTTTTCTGCTGACCGACGACCACCGCTGGGATGCCCTCGGCGCGGCCGGCAATCGGATTATCCAGACGCCTAATCTGGACCAGCTCGCCAGTCAGGGCATGCTGTTCAAAAATGCCTACGTGACCACGGCCATCTGCTGCGTCAGTCGGGCCAGTCTGTTGAGTGGGCAGTATCTATCGCGGCACCAGATCAACGATTTTGATACGCCGTTTAGCCCGGCGGCTCTGGCGCAGACGTATCCGTTGCTACTCAAAAAGGCGGGCTACCAAATTGGCTTTATTGGCAAGTACGGCGTCGGCACCAAACAGCAGCCGAGCGACTCCTATGATTATTGGGCCTGTACGCCAAAAAGCCAGCCCGACTACGAGGTGGCCGACGCTAAGGGTAAGCTCGTTCACGATACCGACACGATCAGCAACGCCATTCGGGAGTTCCTGACTGCATTTGCCCATCCGGACCAGACGCCTTTTTGTCTATCCGTCAGTTTCAAAGCACCCCATGAACTAGATGGCGACCCGCCGACCTACGTGGTACAACCGCGCTTCAAAGACCTTTACCAGGAGGTTACGATTCCCGAGCCACTGACGGCGGACCCAAAGTACTGGAACCGTTTTCCGGACTTTTTCCGAACCGACCAGAACATTGCCCGCCAGCGCTGGAAGCCCTTACTGTCTACCCCTGAACGCCATGCCGAAACGGTGAAGAACTATTACCGCCTGATCACGGGCGTTGACGAAGCCGTTGGTAAACTGGTGGCCCAGCTGAAAGAGCTGCACCTTGATCAGAACACGGTTATTGTCTTCATGGGCGACAACGGTTTTTACCTCGGCGAGCACGGTCTGGAGGGCAAATGGTACGGCCACGAAGAGTCCATTCGGGTGCCGCTCATCATCTATGACCCGGCATTACCAGCCAATTGGCGAGGCAGCAAACCCGAACAAATGGCCCTGAACATTGACATTGCTCCGACGCTACTGGCGCGGGCGGGTGTCGCGGTTCCGGCCAGGATGCAGGGTGTTGACTTGATCGGCAATGTGAAAAAGGAGCGCCCGGGACGAGCGGATTTCTTTTACGAGCACACTTTCATGGGCAGCCCCCGACTGCCTAAAGTAGAAGGAGTGGTAACCCCCCATTTTACGTACATGAAGTATATCGAACACGACTACGAGGAGTTGTACGACACCGCCCACGACCCGCACGAAACCACCAATCTGGCGCAGGATAGCCGGTATGCAAATCAATTGGCAAACATGCGGAAACGGTACGCTCAATTGAAACAGACAGTTCGGTAAATGATCTCGACCTACTTAGCCCAAAGACGATTTATGATTACAGCTTTTCTGGCAAAGAACCATTCAGGCAAGCTAGCGCGTATTCTTTTGACCTTAATTACGGCTGGAAGTGGGCTTGCCGAATCGGTTGCCCAGCAAGCGCCTGACCCTTTCATTACGGGTGATCGTCTGTACGCCGATGTGAAAAAATACGTTGCCCTCGGCGAACACCGAACCGCCACCGAAGCGGATTATGCCACCTCCGCCTGGCTTAATGATCGGTTTAAGCAAAAAGGCTTTAAAACAAACTACGTTCCTTTTCCGGTTAAGCAGTTCTTTCCCCAAAAGTCATCCGTGATCCTTGGGCCGATCAGCATCAACGCGTTTCCGCTGTGGTTTGTCCATGAAACCGGCCCGCTTACGGTAAACGCCCAGTTCGTAGACCCCCGGCGGGGTGATTCGGTAAATGGCAAGATTGCGCTGGTGCGCTTTCCGGCGCCGGGCGGGCAGCTATCCCCGGCGCACGCGGCTCCCCTGGAAAAAATGATCGAGCAGGGCGTTAAAGGCATCGTGATTATCTCGGAAGGCACTACCGGCGAGATCGTGGCTTTCAATACGTTCGGAGGTCAGAAACCCTGGAAAGTACCCGTCGTTCTCGTAGCGCCCAAGGACAGCACCAGTCTGTTGGATGCCATTCATAAAACGGTCTCGCTTTCCATCCAGGGCTCGTTTAAGGCCCAGGAAGCCCGCAATCTCACGGCTCAGATCGGCAATGGCTCCAGATACATCATCATTTCAACGCCCATTAGCGGCTGGTTTCGCTGCGGAGGAGAACGCGGGCCGGGGGTTGCCATTTTTAACGCCTTAGCTGACTGGGTGGGCGAAAATTACCGGCAGTACCCGGCCTACACGTTTCTGTTTACGGCTAACTCAGGGCACGAACTGGATTTTCTGGGTAGTCATATTTTTCTGCACGGCAATGCCCCAAAACCGGCTCAGGTTGCGCTCTGGCTGCACCTGGGCGCGGGCATTGCCACCTACGACTGGAAAGCGACCGGCGCCAGTTTTCAAAAAATAGAGCGGGCTCCCGACCAGCGCAATATTATGTTTAGCCCCAGTCTGGAGCAGGCGGTCCAGAAAGGATTTGCGGGCCTGCCTGGAAAGCGGGTAAAGGTGAAGGATGGGGCGATGGGCGAGATGGGCGAAGTAGCCGGGGCGGGTTATCGCAATTTCTACGGAGTCGCTTACGCCCACCGGTTTCATCACGTTCGATCCGACGATGAAACCAACACTTCGCCTAAATTGCTGGAGGAAGCGGCTCTGGCCATCCGGAGAACGCTGGAAATTGCGCTATCCGCTAATTATTCCCTTAACTAACATGGTGACAAAAACGGGTTTCAGGATAATTCTTTGCTTTATGGGTTGCTTGGGCCTGCCAGTTGTCTGGGCACAGCCTACCCGCAGCCCGTCAACCGTCCGCCCAACTCGGCCAAACATTATCCTGATTATGACCGACGATCAGGGGTACGGCGATCTGGGCTTCTACGGTAACCCCCACGTGAAGACCCCCCACATTGACGGCTTCGCAGCCTGGAGTACCCGGCTGACTAATTTCCATACTTCGCCGGTCTGTAGTCCTACCCGGGCAAGTTTGCTGACGGGTCGCTATCACCAGCGTACGGGCGTCCACGACACCTATAACGGCGGCTCTATCATGGCGACGGAAGAGGTAACACTGGCTGAGATTCTGGCCCGGAACGGCTACCGAACCGGGATTGTGGGCAAATGGCACCTGGGTGATACGTACTCCTACCGCGCGTCCGACCAGGGCTTTGCGTTCTCCCTGGTGGGGCACGGGGGCGGCATTGGGCAACCCGGTGACCACCCTGATAATTTCTTCCGCCCCGACAGTAGTTACTTCAACCCCACGCTTTACCGAAATAATGTTCCGGTCAAGACCAAGGGGTATTGCACGGACGTGTTCACGGACGCGGCCCTGGATTTCCTGAAAGGCAGTCAGCAAACGCCGTTTTTCCTGTACGTCGCCTACAACGCCCCCCACGATCCCCTTCAGGTGCCTCAGCGGTATTATGACCAATACAAAAACCTGACCTTCAGTAGCCCACTCGACCAGCAGACGGGCAAAGACTGGACGGCCATGACCGATAAGGATAAAGAGGACGCCCGGCGGGCCTACGCCCTGATTACCAACGTCGATGATAACGTAGGTCGGATTCTGGCGCAGGTGAAAGCGCTGGGGCTGGAAGACAACACGATTATAATCTTCACCACGGATAACGGCAATCAGCAGTTGCGGTTCAATACGGGGTTTAAAGGAAAGAAAAGCAGTGTGTACGAAGGTGGCACGCGGACTCCGCATTTTATTCGGGGCAAAGGAATCTTTCCCGTTAACAAGGATGTCGACACTCCCTTGGCCCATATCGATCTGCTCCCGACCCTGCTCGAAGCCGTACAGATTCCGGTGCCCGCCACTTTACAGCTCGACGGCCAGTCGGCGCTACCGTTCATTCAGGGCAGGGCCCAGACCCGCCGGGGGCCTTTTTACAACGCCTGGAACCGCGGCTGGCCCGAACCCTACCGGAATGCGGCTTTGTACGACGGTGATTTTAAACTGGTTGCCAATAACGCCGACGGTCGGAAGCCCGAAAGTTTTGAACTGTATAACTTAAAAAACGATCCGTACGAACGCACGAATCTGGCCCCGGCCAACCCGGTGGTCGTTGGGCGGTTGAAAGCCCATCTGGATAGCATTTTCGCGACCATTTCGGCCAGCCCTCACCTGGTTACGCGTCGGCTTGTTCTGGGGTCACCACACGAAAACCCGGTTGTGCTAACCCGTCAGGACTGGTCGGGGCTGGTGAGTAACTGGCTGGCCGAAACTGGTTTAGGATACTGGACGGTGCGCGTCGAGACGGATGGCTATTATAGCTTTACGGTTCGCAACCGCCCCGTCAAAACGAGCAGCCGGGTGCTGATCCGGATCGGGGCAATCCAGCGAAGTCAACAAACGACAGGGGATAATACTACCGAAGAAACTCTGCCGCCGGTCTATTTAAAGCAAGGCGATTATTCACTGGAATCGTGGCTCGAAACCGACAAGGGAATGGCGGGCCCTTTTTACGTAACCGTACAAAAACAGCAGCCTAGATGAAACGTCTTTTCAGTCTCCTATTCGGCTTACTGGCGGTAACGGCCTTCGCTCAGAAGGGTACACCCAAACCCCCGCCCAACATCATTATCATTCTGGCGGATGATCTCGGCTGGAGTGAGCTAGGCTGTTATGGCAACGGTAACGACGGCCCGCGCTTCAACGAAACGCCCAACCTAGACCAGCTGGCCGCCAGTGGGATGCGCTTTACGCAGGCTTACGCCACCGCGCCCGTCTGCACACCCACGCGCATTGCCCTGATGACCGGCCAGCATCCGGCACGGGTGGGTATCACGGATTATCTGGACGCGAAGGATGAAAAGTTTCTGTCGCCGGATTACGTGACCCTCAATGAACAACTCAAAAAAATGGGCTACCACACCGGATTGATTGGAAAATGGCACCTGACCGGCGATTATGGCAGCAAGCGGGGCGAACCCGCCAAGCACGGCTGGGACGAAGTGATCTGCTCCGAAACGGGCTACATTGCCAACGGCGATTATTTCCACCCCTACTTTTTTATGCCGGACGTTCCGGCCCGGACCGAAGGCGAATACCTGACCGACCGACTGAATCAGGAAGCCGTTGATTTCATTAAACGCAATCCGGCAAACCCCTTTTTTCTGTACCTGTCTCACTACGCCGTCCATACCAAACTGGCGGGAAAGCCCGATAAAGTAGCCAAGTATAGGCAGAAGCCCGGCGCTGGTACGAAGCAGAACAACCCCGAACTGGCGGCCATGCTGGAAAGCATCGACGATGGCGTAGGCCAGATTGTCGCTGCGCTGAAAGACCTCGGTTTGAGCGATAACACACTGATTTTATTTACCTCCGACAACGGTGGCGAAAGCAACGTCACGTCCAACGCGCCCCTGCGGGGTGGCAAATCGGAATTGTATGAAGGGGGCATCCGGGAGCCGTTTATTGCCTGCTGGCCCGCCGGAATCAAGCCAGGGACGGTTTCCCGCCAGGTGATCAATACACTGGATATCTACCCTACGTTGCTGGAACTGGCCGGTGTACAACCCGCTGCTCATTCTGTTCTTGATGGAGTCAGTATGGCGTCAGTACTGAAAGACCCGAAGAAGCGTTTCAGCCGAACGCTTTACTGGCATTACCCACTGCCCAAACCCCACTTTCTGGGTGGTCGCTCCGCCGGTGCTATTCGGAGTGGTGATTATAAACTGATCGAGTACTTCGACAATGGCCAGATTCAGCTTTTCAACCTTGCCGACGATGTGGGCGAACAGACTGATTTGTCGGAGAAGTTACCCGATAAACGAAGCAAACTACTGACCCAACTCCGGGACTGGCGCCGAAAAACGGCCGCTGTCTCGTTGACTACCCCCAATCATCCCGTTAAACCATGAAAAAATTATTGACGCTGTTCCTCCTGGTAAGTAGCTTCGGCGCCGTACCCCCTAAGCGCCCCGCTACCCCACCACCGGCCCGTAAACCGAATATTGTCGTCATTTTTACCGATGATTTGGGCTACGGCGATATTGGCATTTATGGCGCTAATGACATTCGCACACCCAACATTGACGGACTGGCGCAGAAGGGCCTGAAATTTACGTCGTTTTACTCGGGCAATCCCGTCTGCAGTCCATCACGGGCGGGCCTGCTAACCGGCCGTTACCCGCGCCGGATGGGTATTGATGGCGTTTTCTTCCCCGAAAGTTATACGGGACTGCCCGCGTCGGAGACGACCGTAGCCGAAGCCCTTAAACAGCGGGGTTACGCCACCGGTGCGATTGGCAAATGGCACCTGGGGCATCGGCAGCAGTTTTTGCCGCTTCAGCATGGGTTTGATAGCTATTTTGGCATTCCGTACAGCAACGACATGATGGGTGTTGTTTATTTCCGCAACAACGACGTTGTGGATTACAAAGTGGATCAGCACTTTATCACCAAAACCTATACCCAGGAAGCCACCCGCTTTATTGAGCAGCACAAAAAAGAACCATTTTTCTTGTATCTGGCCCACAACATGCCGCACGTACCCATTTACGCTTCGCCCCAGTTTGAGGGCAAGTCGAAGCGGGGCTTGTACGGCGACGTAATCGAGGAAATCGACTGGAGCGTTGGCGAGGTCGTCAATTCTCTGAAAAAGAACGGACTGGAAGACAACACGCTGGTCATTTTTACCAGTGACAATGGCCCCTGGCTGGCGTTCGACATCGACGGTGGCTCGGCCGGACCGCTGCGGGAAGGCAAACAAACGACGTTTGAAGGGGGGATGCGCGTGCCCGCCGTGATGTACTGGCCCGCGGTGATCAAGCCGGGCCGGACCTACGAAGGCATCGCAACCGTTTTCGACTTTCTGCCCACGGCCCTGAGCATTGCCGGTTCGCCGGATTATAAATCACCCAGGCCGCTGGATGGCGAGGATCTTACGCCGGTTTTAAAGGGCACCGGCGTTCGGAAAGGCGACGAAGTGCTGTACCATTTTGGTGGTGAACTGCAGGCTTACCGCAAAGGCGACTGGAAGATCAAATTCCCGTACAAGGGCAACAAGGGGCTTCCCGGCGTGCGCGATGTGGCGCCCCACGACACCCTGCTGTTCAACCTGAAACAGGATGTGGGGGAACAAACCAATTTGTTGAAAGAGCAACCTCAGAAAGTAAAAGAGCTCCTGCAAAGCCTCGCAGCGTATCAGGCCCGACTGGAACCCGCGCCCTCGCTCGTGCAACGGATGCCCGCCGATAACAGTCACATTCAACGGCGTCAGCAACGGCATCCAGCGCCGGCAACTCAACCCTGATCAACCAAAATCGGCCATTTGTCGTATTCATCCAATGAACAAATTCAGTATCCTGTCGGGACTACTCCTGTTGAGTCTGAGCAGCTACAAGATTGCTTCTCGCTTCGAAACACCCACCGGGGCTAAAGCCAAACCGGCCCAGCGCCCCAATATTGTGCTCATTATGGCCGACGATATGGGGTACTCGGACTTAGGTTGTTTCGGCTCCGAGATTCCAACGCCGAACCTGGACAAACTGGCCCGGGACGGTGTTCGGTTCACGCAGTTCTACAACGCGGCCCGCTGCTGCCCAACCCGGGCGTCGCTGATGACGGGTTTGTTTCAGCACCAGGCAGGCATCGGCCACATGACCAAAGAGCCGTCCAACCGGATTAATTATGATTACGGGGTTTACGGCTACCGGGGTGAAATCAATCGCAATTGCGTCACGCTGGCGGAAGTCCTGAAAGGGGCCGGTTATCATACCTACATGGCGGGAAAATGGCACCTGGGTTCCGGCACGCCCGATCTGCGGCCGCGCCAGCGGGGCTTTGATCGCTACTACGGCTTACTGGCCGGGGCCAGCAGTTACCTCGACCCCATCCAGCCGCGGGGCATCTGGCAGGACAACGAACCGATCGAAAAAGTAAGCCAGCCGTTTTACACGACAGATGCCTTCACGGACCATGCGGTTACGTTCCTGAAAGAACAAAATGACAATCAGCCGTTTTTCTTGTATCTGGCGTTTACCTCCCCGCACTGGCCGCTGCACGCGCTCGAAAAAGACATTGAAAAGTTCCGGGGTAAATACCGGCAGGGCTGGGATGTTCTCCGGCAGCAACGGTTCCGGAAGCAGGTCAACGAAGGCATTGTGTCCGAACAATGGGGCCTTTCCGACCGGCCCGAGATTTACCCTGCCTTCGCGGAGCAGGACACCGCCAGGCAGCGGGAAATGGATTACCGCATGGCCGTTTATGCCGCCCAGGTGCACCGGATGGATCAGAACTTCGGTAAGGTGGTCGATTACCTGAGGAAGACCGGAAAACTGGATAACACGCTGCTGGTCTTTCTCTCCGACAACGGCGCCTGTCAGGAAGGGGGCGTCCTGGGCGGAGGGGCCGTGAGTGAGATCAATGACCCGGCCAAAGGGGGTGCTATTTCGTACGGCGGGGTCTGGGCCAACGCGTCCAATACGCCGTTCAAAGGCTTCAAGCACGTTTCCTACGAAGGCGGCATTGCCACCCCGCTGATTATTCATTACCCGGCGGGCACTAGCGGCCGGAAAGGAAAGATCACCGCAACGCCCGGTTACCTGATCGATATTATGCCCACATTCATTGAGGCCAGTGGCGCTACGTACCCCACGGAAGCCAGGGGCCAGAAAATTCATCCGCTGGAAGGAAAAAGCCTCCTGCCCGTCCTGACGAAGGGGACGCGCCAGCCGCATGAATACATGTACTGGGAACACGAAAATCACCGCGCCATCCGCAATGGCAAGTGGAAAGCCGTGGGGGTTATCGGTCAGGACTGGGAGCTGTACGACCTAGAAACGGATCGCACCGAACGCCACAACAGAGCCGCCCAGCACCCCGACCTGGTTAAAAAACTGGATCAACAGTGGACCACCTGGGCCCATACGCATTCTGTCTTTCCAAAAGGCGATATGAAGGCGGATTTCAGCAAAGAATGGAATTTCTTTAAGACGGCTGAGTAAGTCAGGCAATACCCCGCTTTTTCATGAAACATGTAACACCTTGTAGTCAGAACCTGAAACGCAATGACGAGATTTAGATGGGCCGTTTGGGTGATTACTTCCCTGATTCTGGTGGGCCAAACGGGCCAGGCGCAGCAGAAACCAAACATCATTCTTATTTACGCCGATGATCTGGGCTACGGCGACGTAAGTTGCTACGGAGCAACCAAAGTCAAAACGCCGAATATCGACCGGGTAGCCAAGCAAGGAATCCGGTTTACCAACGCCCACGCCACGGCCGCGACCTGCACGCCCTCGCGGTTTTCCCTGATGACGGGTCAGTACGCCTGGCGAAAGTCCGGAACCGGCATTGCACCCGGTGATGCGGCTCTCATCATTCCAACCGATCAAGTAACCCTGCCGGGTGTCCTGAAAAAGAGCGGGTACCAGACCGGAGCCGTCGGTAAATGGCATCTGGGCCTCGGCCCCCAGGGCGGCCCCGACTGGAACGGCGATATTAAGCCCGGTCCGCTGGAACTGGGCTTTACGTACTCGTTTATCCTGCCCGCCACCGGCGACCGCGTTCCCTGCGTGTACGTCGAAAACCACCGCATCGTCGGCCTGAACCCCAATGATCCGGTTCAGGTGAGTTATAGCAGCCCCGTTGGCAATGAGCCCACCGGGAAAGCGCATCCGGAATTGCTTAAAATGAAGTTCTCACACGGACACGACCAGACCATCGTCAACGGCGTCAGCCGGATTGGCTACATGAGTGGCGGTAAAGCAGCCCGCTGGGTGGACGAAGACATGGCGGATGTGCTGACGCAAAAAGCAGCTCAGTTCATCGAAGCGAACCAGAAAAGTCCGTTTTTTCTTTATTTCGCCACGCACGACATTCACGTCCCGCGCCTGCCCCACTCCCGTTTCGCGGGGAAGAGTGGCCTGGGTCCGCGCGGAGACGCGATTCTGCAACTGGACTGGTGCGTCGGGGAAGTCCTGAAAACACTGGATCAATTGACGTTGAGCGATAATACGCTCCTTATCATCAGCAGCGACAACGGCCCCGTCGTGGATGATGGGTACCAGGACGAGGCCGTTACCAAACTCAACGGACACCAACCGGCGGGGCCGTTGCGCGGGGGCAAGTACAGCGCTTTCGACGGCGGAACCCGGGTACCGTTCATTGTCCGCTGGCCGGGCCAGGTGCAAGCGGGTGTTTCCGATGCGCTGTTCAGTCAGGTGGATTTACTGGCGACCCTGGCTTCGCTGACGGGACAAAAATTGGGAACGTCGGATGCACCGGATAGCTTCGTGGCGCTGGATGCGCTGCTGGGCCAGACCAAAAAGGGGCGTGATTACGTCGTTGAGCAGGCCCTGGATGGCACATTATCTCTCCTTAAAGAAGCCTGGAAATACATTGCCCCGAGCGGAGGACCAAAGATCAACGAGAACACCCATACCGAACTGGGGAATGACCCGCAACCGCAACTGTATAATCTGAAAACCGATTTAGGCGAAACCCAAAATGTGGCCGCCCAACACCCGCAGGTCGTTAGCCAATTGGCCGATTTACTGAAGTCTGTGCGGGAAAAAGCACCGAATCGATAAAGCTATTCAACCAACCCGTTAACCACTTATGGTTTCAACAGCACTGAAACGGGCCGGGTTAGCCACCTGGCTGTTCCTGAGTCTAAGCAGTTATAAACTTGTACCAACCCTACCCAATGGCGACAAAGAAGGACCGGGGACAAAGGCGGCCCGCCGGCCGAACATCGTGTTCATTCTGGCGGATGACCTGGGCTACGGCGACCTGAGCCTCCACGGGCAAAAAAAGTTTAAAACGCCCAACATCGACCGACTGGCCGCCGAGGGCGTTGAGTTTACCCAGTTTTACGCGGGCACTACCGTCTGCGCGCCTTCGCGGTCGGCGCTGATGACGGGTCAGCACACGGGCCACACCTACATTCGGGGCAACAAGAGCGTCGAGCCGGAAGGGCAGCAGCCCCTGGCGGATTCGGTGGTGACGGTCGCCGAGCTACTGCACCAGGCGGGTTACGTAACCGGCGCTTTCGGCAAGTGGGGTTTGGGGCCGGTTGGCTCCGCCGGCGACCCTAACCGGCAAGGCTTTGATCGGTTTTATGGGTACAATTGTCAGAGTCTGGCGCACCGCTATTACCCCGATCACCTCTGGAATAACGACCAGAAAGTAGTTCTGAACGAAAACGAAAATCTGCGGCACAACCGCCAGTATGCCCCCGATCTGATTCAGGAACAGGCACTTGCTTTTGTGGATTCGCAGACTGGCGACCAGCCTTTTTTTCTGTTTCTGCCTTACATTCTGCCCCATGCCGAACTGGTGGCGCCCGACGACAGTATTTTTCAGGCTTTTCGGGGGAAGTTCGCAGAAAAGCCCTTTAAGGGAGCTGACTACGGACCCGGCGCTACTACCGGCGGCTATGCCTCCCAGCCTTACCCCCACGCAACCTTTGCGGCTATGGTCACCCGACTGGATGTTTACGTGGGCCAGTTGATGGCCAAGCTCAAGGAAAAAGGGCTGGATAAGAACACGCTGGTGATTTTTACCAGTGACAACGGGCCGCACCTGGAAGGCGGGGCCGATCCGCTCTTTTTTAACAGCGGGGGCGGTTTCCGGGGTTTCAAGCGGGACCTCTACGAAGGGGGCATCCGGGAGCCGTTTCTTGCCCGGTGGCCGGGCGTCATCAAGCCCCGGACGCAGAACAATTACGTCGGTGCGTTCTGGGATTTATTACCCACGCTGGCCGAACTGGCCGGTGCCCGGAATCCCTCCCGCATCGACGGCCTTTCGTTCGTGCCCGCGCTGACGGGTCAGGGTAGTCAGGTCAAACACGATTATCTTTATTGGGAGTTTCACGAAGGCGGGGGCAAACAGGCCATTCGGCAGGGCGATTGGAAAGCAGTCCGGTTGAATGTGTCGACCAATCCGAACGGTCCGATCGAACTGTATAATCTGGTCAAAGACCCGGGCGAAAAGCAGAATCTGGCGGGTCAGTTTCCGGATAGAGTAAAAAAAATGGGCCAGCTCATGCGTGAGTCGCACCAGCCCTCGGCCCTGTTCCCGCTGGGCAACGCCGACGATTGATGTCTATTTTCAACAACTATCTATTGACGGGTCAGGAATCCGAGCGCCTGCGGTTTCGGCCCCTGCAACCCGACGACTTTGACCAGTGGCTGCCGTTTTACGCCCATCCCCAGTCCACTCAGTACTGGGCAGGCGAATCCCTTGATCCGGTACTCAACTGCCGTAACTGGTTCGACAAAACGTTTTATCGTTACGCCCACAACCGGGGCGGCCTGAACGTGCTGATTGACAAACAAACTGGGATTTTCGTCGGCCAGTGTGGGCTGCTTGTTCAGGTGGTCGATCAGGTTGAGGAACTGGAGGTCGGGTATTCCATTCTGCCCCAATTCTGGAACCGGGGTTACGCCACCGAAGCGGCTATGGCCTGTCAGCACTACGCCTTTACCAATAGGCTGGCGGACAGTCTTATTTCGATCATTCACGAGCAGAACGTGCCGTCGCAGATGGTACGCTCCGAACTGGTATGGTAGCCGACAAGCGAACACGGTACGCCAACAATCCGGTGCTCATTTACCGAATAAACCGGTAAAAATTGGGCCCTTGACCGCTCAGGGCTTTACCCAGTTCCGGGCAAAGTCGGGATCGAGGTCTTCCAGGTCGCATTCGGACGAAATAGCCAGAATCGACTGGCTGGCAAGAGTCAGCCGCGACTCCCTGACCTGCTGACATTGGGCGTTGTAACCACTGGCCTCAACCGCCAGCGCCCTTACATCGCCCATTTGCCAGACCTGACTCCGGAGCAACATGGGCTTATCCGCACCTTCCTGACACAACGTAAGTTTCCGGTCGGGCCTGGGCAGCCCCGCCCCGTGTTGCTGAACGAAGGCCTTTTGCAGTGCCGGATCATATGGGCAGGTGATCTGAAACAACCGGTTGTCGTAGAAGACCAAAAATAGCTTCCTAACCGAAACGCCCGCCCATTGAACCTCATCCGCTTTAAAGATGCGAATGTGCGTACAAGGTAAGGCAATCGTTCCTTTGACAACAGGCTCGGCCTGTTCCCGGAAATAAGTCCGGCTCAGTGAATCGGGGGTGGAGACCCCAATTGTAAAGGGGCCTAACCCGGTTCGCTTTGACTGAGCGCTTACCGGACTACTCAGCAGAGCGAGGAACACGATGAGGTATTTTACGACCATTGGCTTTCTTCCTGGAGCTGGCAAAAAGCAAAATTCCCGGCAAACGGACAATGGGTTGGGGCTTTGTCTGGCCACGTTTCGCCAAACCCGGCTTACGTTGCCTGTTTATTTTAGCGCGGGAAGCAATTGGCTGGCGTTCCTGCGGATGAAATAGGACCCCAGACCGGCCGTTACGCCCGTAGCGGCCATGACGACCGGCCAGAATTGACCCAACGGCAAAGTGCGGGTCAGCACTTCGGCCCAGAAAGCCGCGTACAGGCCAACTACCGACCAGCTCATAAAATAATAGTGCCAGTATAGCCAGTTTTTGATCTGTCGATGGTTGATGGCAGGCAGCATTCCGCCCATCAGGCTAAGCAGGCTAATGATCGCCAGCGCGTGAAACGGGCCAAACCGACCAAACAAATGAAAAATCTGAAAAGCGGTCCCGTTTAGAATCAACATGCTGGCGACGTAACCATAGCCCATACGCTTATGAAAAGCACCCATTTTTGGATTAGCAATGACGACAGCGCCCATCAGCATGGCGACGAGCGCCGAAATAATATGGACAAGACCCAGGGTAGAATGAAACATGCGTGGTGTGGTGTTAGGAGGCTAATGGATTAAAAATAGCCGTGGGGTAGGCTGGCTCCTATGCATTGTCGATGAACCGGGCGGGGAAAGGGATAAAAGTTATTTTGAGCAGGATGAATTTAGTTTCGCTATTATTGAGTCCGTAAAGGCCCAGACTCCGCATGGCAGCAGACTCTATCGAGTTTCAGATTCGTAAACCCGCCCCCGCCCTTTCCGATTTTGTCGAAAGTTACTGGATGCTGGTCAACCCCTCCGACCAGCCCCAGGAAGCGGTCATTTTACCCGATGGCCGAATTGATCTTTTCTTTTTCGCGGACCCGGCCGGCCCGCAACGCATTGTTCTTAAGGGCCTGGAAAGCGAGCCGGATACCACCACCATCCAACCCAAAACAACCCTCTTTGCCGCCAGTTTAACCTTGCTTTCGGCTGAGTATCTACTGAACACCCCGATCGCTCCCCTACTGAACAGCGGAACGGTGTTACCCGCTGATTTCTGGAACGGAGTGGCGGGCGACTTGACAAACTTTGATCATTTCTGCGACAGGATCTCCCGGCAGTTAATGAGCTTGCTGAGGGACGATGTGGACGAGCGAAAGCGCAAACTGTTTGCGCTTTTGGCCGCTTCCAACGGCGCAATAACGGTCAGCGAACTGGCCGAAAGCGTTCACTGGAGTAGCCGGCAGATCAACCGTTATTTTAACCAGTGGTTTGGGCTATCGCTGAAAGCGTACTGTACTATTTTACGGTTCCGGGCTTCGTTTGGTCACATCAAAGAAGGCAAGCTGTTTCCGGAACAAAACTTCACGGATCAGGCCCATTTTATCCACGAAGTCAAAAAGTTTGCGGGTGTAGTGCCAAAAGAATTAAAGAAAAATCAGGACGACCGATTTATACAATTTTCCGTCCTGCCCCAAACGTAATTTTGTTCTGTACTTCATTCATTTACAGACATGTTACTACAAGGAAAAAGCATTGCAATCGTAGGGGGTGGTCCCGGCGGATTGACCCTGGCGAGACTTCTTCAGGTAAAAGGCGCTCAGGTCAGGGTCTATGAACGGGACATCAACCGGGCGGCTCGGGTGCAGGGTGCCACGCTGGACCTGCACGAAGAATCGGGGCTGGAGGCCCTCCGGAAAGCGGGACTAATGGACGCCTTTAGGACTAATTACCGGCCGGGAGCGGGTCGGTTGCGCGTGCTGGATAAACACGCGGTCATCCACCTGGACGACCACGCGGCTGAAGCTTACGAAGAAGACCGTCCGGAGATTGACCGGGGTCCTTTGCGGACAATCCTGCTCGATTCGCTGCGCCCCGATACCGTCGTCTGGGACAGTCATCTGGAAGCGATGACCCCCGTGGGCGATGCCTGGGCATTACGGTTTAAAAACGGCACTTCCGCTCAGGCTCATCTGGTGATTGCCGCCGATGGAGCCAACTCGATGATTCGGCCCCTCATCACGCCCATCAAACCGTTCTACTTGGGGGTTACGATTGTCGAAGGCGCCGTTTACCATGCAGAAACCGCTTCGCCCCAGGTGCATGCCCTGTTGAAAGGCGGCAAAATTTTCGCCTTTGGCGATAGCAGGTCACTAATCGTTAGCTCGAAGGGCGACGGGAGTCTGGTTTTCTACACGGGCAGTAAGACAACCGAAGATTGGGCAACTGCCAGCGGGATTAACTTTCACGATAAAACGCAGATCCTGAACTGGTTTCGGACTGAATTTGCGGGCTGGGATCCGGTCTGGCAGGAAATATTCGAACAAGCGGAATCCCATTTCGTGCCTCGCCCCCAATATTGCATGCCCCTGGATCAGACCTGGGAAGCGCAGCCCAACCTCACGATGCTCGGCGACGCGGCCCACCTGATGCCGCCTTATGCGGGCGAAGGGGTCAACATGGCGATGCTGGATGCGCTGGAATTAAGCGAATGTCTGACTAATGCGTCTTTCCCGGATCTTCGGACTGCGATTGAAGCCTATGAGCAACCGATGCGTTCGCGAGCGGCTGAAACGGCCCGAATGACGCTTGAGTCAATGGCTATGCTGCATTCACCGGACGCTATCTCTAATTTGATGAAGCTAATTGGAGCGGCTGAAAAACTGGCTCAGTAAAAGGCCAGGTAACACCCGTACCCTCGCAATCAACAGGCGATCTACGCCGTGAGTTGGTAATCCTCACTCCCGGATGATGGAAACCGCATCCAGGGAATCCTATTCGTCTAAGGTTCCTGTAAAGGCGCCCTGCCAGCTGTGGCCCGTTGGTAGTTCCGAAAAGGAATGGATTACAACGAAAGCTACCTTTCGGCGCTTCAAAAGGTCATATGGACAAGCAACAGCGTTATCAAAAGCGAACTTCTTATGGATAATTTGTTCTTAAGTTCCTTGAGACTACGGCATAACAGATTGGAGACGCTGGCCTGGCTTAAATTCATCAACTGACCGATTTCAGCGTGATTCAGTTGTTGATAAAACCGTAAATAAATGATTTCCCGCTGCCGCTTGCTCAACTGCTGGATGCCTTGCTGAAGCTGACGGACCTGCTCCAGCAGGTGTTCATCTTCAATCAATATACTCTCTCTTGATAACTCGACCGAAGAAGCTTCAAAGCCCAGTTCTTCCAGGGGTAAAAACGGGTTTGTCCGGCGTAATTCTTTGAGCACCCGGTTGCGGAGGGCAGTCAACAGGTAAGCTTTGACAAAGGGGGTATGACTTAACTGACTTCGTTTGTGCCATAAATCCAGGAAAAGCTCCTGTAGACAGTCCTTAATAAATTCAGGGTCTTTGGAGAACTTGGTTCCGTAATTAAACAGCAGTCCATAATGTTGCTGACACAGTTGCCCGAACGCAACGGAGTCTCCGCCTTGAAAACGTCCCCAGAGTATAAATAACTCCTCCTGAGTTGGTGCCATCTACTATCAATTGGTCAATTGTGTCTAGAACACACAAATATAATCGTATAACTGTTTTTAGGAAATTTTGTACCATAAAAATTTTAAGGCTTATTTTTAACTGGATTTGCCTACAGGATGTTAAAGTAAGTATTGGAATTCCACTAAGTAATTTTACTCCATACCGGCTGGATTGGCCTTCAGTGGATGGCCCGAAGTAAAAGCCGGAAGCAACGGATGGAAATTATTTAGCCGACCGGACCTTACTAGGCATCCCTGTCGTGCCGGCGCCTTTCCGGACGCGCGCGGTTGGCGAGCACACTGTGAAGAATGGGCTGCCCGGAGTACTTACTGGAGATGGTTGGTGTCAGTCCGAATGGTGGCTTTGCCTGCGAAAAAGATAGTCAGAAAGGGAAGACAGTTCCTCCCTTTCTGACTATCAACTTGATTGAGAACGATTCAATGCCTACTTCTCACGGGGTAACCATACCTTCATTGGGTCCACGCCCCGGTTCGACCAGGTGTAGTAGGGAATGGCGACCAGATTCAGCGTTCTGCCCGACTGACCTTTGAGGGGAACGGTTCCCGTAATAACATTAACCCCACCCAGCAAATCGGCTTTCTTTTCGATGCGGAGCGGAGTTGAATCCGGCAGTTCGATGTCAGCCACTTTATTCTGATTGTCAATGCCTTCCACACAATACACGACCGGGCCATACTCCAGAGACACCTGGCCCTGATCTTCTTTGACGGCTTCATTGGCCACCACCCGGCGTATGTTCATCGGCAGCACCAGTTCGATAACGTCCCCTTTTTTCCACTGACGGGTAATTGTGGCGTATCCAGACTGAATAGCCGGCTGAACGGCTTTACCGTTGACGGCCAGCTGGATGGGGCTGGCGGTGCGGCTGGTATAGGTGTAGAGGCTGCCCGGCAATACTTCGTTACGGGCCCAGCCAGGAATGCGAATTTTCACGCTGAAACTCGCCGGTTTGGCCGGATTCACCTTAATATTGACCGCTCCCTGCCAGGGATAATCCGTCTGCTGCTCAATGGTGACCGGACCGCTGCTGAGCCGAATCTGCGCCTGGTTCGACGCAAACAGGTTGATAAACAGGTTATCCTTTTCGGTGGCATAAATCAGGTTGGGTACTGACGGGATAAACCGGACCAGATTGGTTGGGCAGCAGGAACAATCGAACCAAGGCTGACGGGTACTGGCCCCAAAATTGAATTTGTACTGGCCATCCGACTCCAGTGGGTTGGGGTAGAAAAACTCGTCACCGCTGAGCGAAATGCCCGAAATCAGGCCGTTGTACAGCGTTCGTTCAATAACATCATAGTATTTGGCATCGCCAGTGAGCATAAACAGCCGCTGATTCCAGTAGACATCTCCGATGGACGCGCAGGTTTCGTTATAAGCCGTTTTGTTGGGTAGCTCGTAGTTCTCGCCAAAAGCCTCTCCTTCGTGGCGCGAGCCAATCCCCCCGGTGATGTACATTTTCTTGTTAACGGTATTTTCCCAAAGGGCTTTGACGGCATTCAGGTAGACCTTGTCGTTGTACAAAGCCGCTACGTCGGTCATCCCCGCGTACATGTACACCGCCCGTACAGCGTGCCCCACGGCTTCGTCCTGCTGGGTAACCGGCTCGTGGTCCTGGCTGTAGGTGCCATATAATTTGTGAGTGGCTGCGTTGCCCCGTGCGTCGAGAAAGAATTTGGCCAGCTTGCGGTAGTCGTCTTTGTGCGTGATGGTGTAGAGCTTTATCAATCCCGTTTCGACAATCTGATGGCCCGGAGGAGCCTTTAACTGCCCCTGTGCGGGCCCGAACGTTTTGACCAGCAAGTCGGCATTTTTTAGTGCAATGTCCAGAAAGTTGCGTTTACCCGTCGCTACGTAATGCGTCGCGGCTGCTTCGTAAAGGTGGCCGGCATTGTAAAGCTCGTGGCTCATAATCTCGCCCTGCCACCGAGGTCCGGGCTTTACCCAGTCGGCGGGGGGATGGTTGGGATCGATGGTATGCCAGGTCGTCAGGTAACCGTCCGGCTCCTGCCCTACTTTGATGATGGCAATCAACGAATCCAGATAAGCGGATAAGTTAGGATCGGGCGAACTGATGAGTGAGTTTGACGCCCCTTCGATCAGCTTGTAAACGTCCGTATCGTCGAAGGGCATCTTGCCGCGCGTAGTACCCTGCATTTTGCCGCCCGCGATCAGAAAGTTATCCATCCGCCCTTCCTTGTAGGATTTATCGAAGCCAAACGGAATGGTCGTTTTCTGAACCGTTCTGATCTTGGGCAGCCAGAAATTATCGGTGAGTTTAACCTGATTGATGGGCACCGGAGCAATGGGGTAGCCTTTTGGGGCAACCTGCGCCAGGCTTTGACCAACCAGCAGGGTTGCGCCCACGAAAAAAGCGACTGATTTCATAAAGTTGTTGTGTTGGTTGTTTTTGGAGCGAGACCGTAGAAAAGTAAGTTTGTGTTGTTACGCGCTATGACGTAGATTTTTGTTCCCCCGTGAGTGTTTAGTGCCTTGATTGACCGCACTTCACCCGACACGGCAAAGCCGGAACGAGCGGGCAGTAGCGAAACGAACGCGCCGTTGGGAGTCTGAAGCAGCAGGCTGCCGTGACTGGCATCGTAGCGCCCCTGGTACGGCGTAACGCCGTAGAAATTACCCCCGGCCAGCACGTCCAGCCGGCCATCCTGGTTCAAGTCGTCCGTCAGAAATGAATAAACAGGGGCGTATTGAGTAGAGCCGGGTAAGCGTTCCATCCGTAACGTTCCCTGGCCGTCGTTGCGCAGCAGTACCGATGAAAGCGTGTTAACCGTGAGCCGGGCCGCTTTTTCCAGTGACTCTTTAAAAATCGACGCTACCGGCTGACGGGCAAAACTCTGGTAAGTTAGATACTGCTTGCGAATAAGGCCAGGCATCTGCTTTTCCAGTTCTTCTTTTCCCGCAAAAGGGTAATAGACCCCATCGGTGGCCTGGGCCAGAATCTGTTCAAGTTGACCATTGTGGTCTAGATCAGCCACGTAGAGTTGCATCGGGGCCGCCGGACTGGCCCTGAACTTGGTATTTTCGCCCCAATTTCCGGCCAGCACATCCGGATCGCCATCGTGATCAACATCGGCTACGTGCAGACTTTGCCAGAGCCCACTGGTTGCCCCCAGTCCCCAGTTCCGGGTTTGCAGGGTCAGTTTTCCGTTTTTGTTCTGGAAGACGGTCACAGGCATCCATTCCCCAACCACTACCAGATCATCCCATCCATCCTTATTCAGGTCGGTCCAGGCTGCGTCAGTAACCATCCCTACCCGATCCAGGCCCGGGGCCAGCCGCGAAGCAGCCTGGGTAAACCGGCCTTTCCCGTCGTTCAACAGCAAATACGAGGTAGGTACCACGCCATACTGCCCCGTTACAACCCGCCCCCCAACGAACAAATCCAGATCACCGTCGTGGTCCAGATCGGCGGCCGTCGCAACCGCCTTACTACCCTGCAGAAGGGGCAGCGACCGGGACGGTTTAAAATGGCCGTGCCCGTCGTTCAGGTAAAGCCGATCCGTCAGGGAAGCGGAGTGCACTGGCTGTTCGTTGCCCCCGCACACCAGATAGAGGTCAGGAGCCTTATCGCCATTGGCGTCGAAAAACAAGGCATTTACTTCTTCTTTCAGGGTATCCCGCGCAAATACAGCCTCATCCGTGGCCACAAACGACCCGGAACGGGTCTGCCGGTATAGCCCGCCGGGTTGCCCTTTTGCCCCGCAGACGTAAAAATCATCGAGCCCGTCACCGTCGATATCTGCCACGGCCAGTTTGGGGCCCTGCGTCGACAGTTGGCAGGGAAGCAGCGGCTGGTCTCCAAAGTCATTGAAGCCATTTTCCCGGTGCCGGAACAGGGGCGAAACCAACGGACTGCGCTCGGTAACTAGGGGGTGGCTGGGCAGGCCATTGTCCGTAGTTGGCAACACCGGATTACTTCGCAGGAAACTGGCGGATTGATTGGCGTCCTGCTGGCGGACCATAACTTGGCGGTTGGTGGGCACATTGGTCAGCAGCGACACTTGCTGGTCTGGCCAGATCACGGCCAGGGTATCCAGCGTTTCGGCGGTTCCGACTCCGAAATGAATCGCTGTCAGCGAACCGCTTTCAAACCCACGGGTTGGCGTCTGGTAGTTAAGCTGTAAACGTCCCCCGTGTTTCAGAACCACTTTGGCCCCCACCCCGAACCGGTTCGCCCCCACGCCCACCAGTTGAACCTTGATGAACCGATTCTGTGGTTTGGCCTGAGCCTCATTGCGGTAGATTCCGGCGGGTCCGTTGACAACGTTGGTCACCAGGTCCAGATCACCATCGTTGTCCAGATCCACCGAGACACTGCCGTTGGCCAGAGTCGGGTCGCCAAATCCCCAGTCGGCCGAGCGGTCAACAAACCGTAAACTATCCGTGCCCTGAAAGAGGTAGTGATGCACCGCGCCGGATGGCATATGCCGGATGGCCTGCTGGTCGAGGCTGCTTTTCGTTTGCAGGGCCACCGCCATATAGCCATCGGCGGTGTATCGGATGTAATCCATATTGTTGGGCCGACGCTGAATTCCGTTGGTCATAAAGAGGTCCTGAACGCCGTCGTTATCGAAATCGGCCAGCAGGGGTGACCAGCTCCAATCGGTGGCGGACACGCCCGCCAGCAGCGCAATGTCGCTGAAAGCATGGCCTCCGCCCACGTTTAGTTGCAGGCAGTTACGGGCGTACTGGTGATGATAGCCAAAATCCAGTTTGTATTGGTAAATGTCCAATGGGTCTTCACCCGCCGAGGTTTTCAATACCGCTTCGTCAGCCGGCAGCATATCCAGCGAAATGATGTCCAGCCAGCCGTCGTTGTTAACATCGCCGATGTCGCTGCCCATCGAGAAACGACTCTCGTGACCAAACGCCTGTTGATTGCGCTCCATGAACGTGCCATTGCCCTGATTGAGGTAGTAGTAATCGTTCTCGTGAAAATCATTGCTGACGTACAGATCGTCCCAGCCGTCGTTGTTCAGATCACCCGCCACCACATTCAGGCCGTAGCCGATGCTGCTGCTGTAAATACCGGCCTGTCTGGATACGTCGGTAAAGTGCCGTCCGGTCGGTAAACTGTCGTTGCGGAGCAGTTTGTCACCGCTGAACTCGTCGGGGATCTGGCGGCTATCGGCCTTCCCGTAACTGGCCGTGGAATGGATTGAGTGATTGACCAGAAACGCATCCAGGTCCCCGTCCCGATCATAGTCAAAAAAAGTAGCCTGCGTGTTAAATCCTTCACAGTCCAATCCATAGGCGTGCGCCTGTTCCGTAAAACGCGGGATGCCGGCGGCATCGTTGCCGGTATTGATAAACAACTGGTTTCGCCCGGTTAGCGTTTGGTAATGGCCCACCACGCACAGATAAATATCCAGCCGTCCGTCGCCGTTGACATCGGCCATCGTTACCCCCGTTTTCCAGTTTCCCCGGCCCCGCAGCTGGGTCTGCTCGGTGATATCCTCAAAGCGGCAGGCGCCTTTATTGAGATACAGCTTGTTAGCGCCCTGGTTCGCCGAGAAGTACAGATCAACCAGACCGTCGTTGTTGACATCCCCGGCCGCTACGCCCCCGCCATTGTAGAAATAGATGTAATCAAGAATATTGAGCGAATCGCTGTCGTGTACGTCGTTGACAAACTGAATACCCGTTTCGGCGGGATCAAGTTTACTGAACAGCGGTTGGGCACGCTGACAGTTCACCAGAACCGCGACTAACCCACTCACCAGCCAGGGGACTACCACGGCTAGGCGTGGCCGCATCCTTACCGGGAGGAAGGACGGGGTGAATCGGAAGGTTTTCTGAATTAGGCTGGCTTTCATGCTACTCGTCTGGCAGGCAATGCCCGTAAGCCGGAGGCTATTCAGGGATAACGGCACCGCCTTCCCGTTTCCGGCTATAATCAGTAGTCCTTTTTTTAGCCGTACATAACCAAAAAACAAGTTTTTTTTCGAATAGTACTATGCCTTAATCTGTGCCGCCAGATCCGTCCCGAGAACGGACGACTCTCCCGTCCTTTGAAGTGCTAATTAATGATCGCCGTCAATCGCCCGGCTGATTGCCATTGGAGTCTGGCTCCAGCCAGGCGAATTCAGATCGACGCTTAATAAGGCAGTCTACTTTCGGGCTTTGGCCGCTTCAATGTCGCGTTGTACTAACGCCCGGTAGCGGTCGAACGTATCATCCACGAACGTAATGGTTGGGATGGGCCGCTGCGCTACGGTAACCGGTCGGTAGTTACTAAAGCCATACTCGTGCACGCCCGTACTGCCCCGGCCGGGAGCCGGGTGGCTTAGGTGGTTATAACTCGCTACGTAAGAGTCGTACCCGGCCGGATATTGCGAATACCGGGAGACCTGCGACACGGGAATCACCCCCATCAGGGCATCGTAATGCATTTCGGCAATGGCCAGCACGCCCGGGTGCTTTTTTGCCAGATCGCCAACCAACTGCCGCGTGCCTGCGTACATATCGGCTTTCGGATTGTTCTCCCAGGCACCCGCAATGTCTAGAAAATACGAATCTACTTGATAAGTTGTAATGACCTCCGAGATTCGATCACGGAGAAAGTTTCGCCATGAAGCAACGCCAATATTCATAACCGGCATCCAGCCGTCGCCCCGCCGGTCGTTATCCCAATCCACCCAGTTAAGGTCCCAGTGATCGCCGTCGGCGTGCTGGGTGGCGGCATCGGCAAACTGTTTGTAGACGGGCCACTCCCGGTTGGCCGAATTGGTACCGAACATGGCCGAAAAGTGAAAACCCAGCTTATGCCCTTCGTTGATCAGCTCCCGAAACCCTTTCTCACCCCCCATGCGCGGGTCTAGTTTATAAAGCGGATAATTCCAGTAGTACCGACCATCCCAGCCGGGCAGAAAAACCAGTACCGTTTTGGGATCGATTTGCTGAGCCACCCAGCGCAGGATTTCCAGTTGACGGGCATACGTGTTAAAAATATACCCCGTCCAGTGCGCCCCGTGCAGCGACACCACCAGCTTTGTCTGACGCATCCAGTCCGGCACGTCTTTACGGGTTGCGTAAGCCGGAATCTGGTAAGCCCGGGCAACCTCATCAAAGTGGGGTTTGGCAATGGCTTCGTAGGTAGCGGCCGTTTCGAGCCTCCACTGGCAGGTCTGAATCTGGTTCTTTTTGTCCCAGGCGGCCTGCTCATAAATCAACTCAGCGCGGTAGCTGTTGGGCCCCGGCTGCAGAAAGAACCGGGCGGGCCGCACCTCGGTCTGCCTGGCTGACAGGCCGAAAAAACCACCCTGCGGCTTTTTGATAATAATCAGCGGGGTGGACAGACTACCAAAAAGCTGGGGGTACTCGAAGGTTTGCTCATCATCGCGCGGGTCGAAAAAGGCCTCACCCGCCAGCGACAACTGACCGCGCGGTATCCCCCTGACCACCGTGCTGATGGACTTAACGGGTTTGTCCATGCGGGCGGATACCCGCCATTGGATTGTACCGTTGGCACTTCGCTGCAACTCCGCGATCAACTCGCCGGCAGCTTTTTCCTGACCACCGGCCCAGGTGAATCCCCGACAGACGTAGCGGAGCTTGTCGGCAGACCGCTCCAGCCGGGTACGGGCGGGATCAACGGCGTAGGCGTTTTCATACGTCTGAACGCGAAAACTAAACAGGTATCCGGCAAACTCAGCCGATGGTTCCGGCCAGCCAAAACTGAATTTCATCGCCCCTCCTCCCTTCGGTGGGGTGTAAACACTGTCGACCGAGGTAAGCGGAATCAGTTCTGTTTGCGCCTGCGCAGGTGGCACTTGAAACAGGAAGTATACCAGCAGCAGTAAGCTGGACCATTGAAGCGGGGTTCTCATACGAAGATTAGTACGTTTTAGCGGGTTTTACTCATTAAACTTATAAGCAAGCAGGGGCAGGTTATTACGCCCCACCAGCAGGGTGTGATTCAACTGTATAAAACTGCGGATATCGCCCTGGATCCGTAAGCCCGACTGCGTACTCGATACCGCCCGGAAGTTTCCGGTTCCGTCGCCTTTCAGCAGAAGTCCGAATCCGGCATCGTTGTTGCCAAACCGAATCCGGCTGTGGGTGATATTCCCGCCCAGCAACAGGTCCGTTTTTCCATCCCCGTTGTAATCCAGGTCGGTTAGAGCATAAACCGGCGTAACCTGCGCTTCGAGCGGAAGCGCCACTTCGCGGTAGCGACCTGCCCCCGCCGGACTGACAAAGGCCGTGGTTCGCAGACAGGTTGCCCGCAGTACCTGGGCGTGCCGCAACTCATTGGGGGTAAATAGGTCGGTCAGGCGCGTATCAGCGTAACTTTTGTAATCGGTAAAGCGCGCGCGCATCGTACTGATCTGATCGAGCAGTTCATCCCGCGAAACGTTTGGATACGACGTTCCCTGCGTATACAGGCACAAAATCGGATCGACGGCCCCGTTATCATCGAAATCTTTGGCGTAGAGTTCGGCGGGTTGCTGCTCGCTGGCCCGGCACTGCGTGTTGAGGCCCATGTTTCCGGCAACAATGTCGGGCCTGTGGTCGCCGTTGAGGTCTGTCACCAGCAATCGATTCCACCAGCCCGCTGCCCGGCGGGGCAGGTACTGCGCCGTCTGGTCCTGAAAACGGCCCGTCGGCAAATTGATCCAGACCTGCACGGGCAACCATTCTCCCACCGTAATTAAATCGGGGCGTTTGTCGCCGTTCATGTCCGCCCAGGCCGCATCCGTCACCATCCCGAGTCGTTTCAGAGGGGGCGCTAGGCGCAGGGTCTGATCGGTAAAACGACCATGCCCATCGTTCAGCAGCAGATAGCTCTCCGGGGTTTCGGGGTACCGGGCCGGCACGACCCGCCCACCAACAAACAGATCAGGATGCCCATCCGCATTCACGTCGGCCACCCGCACGCAGCTCGTACTGGTATACATACGGGGCAGAGCATCCATGCGCCGGCTGAATTTTCCTCTGCCATCGTTGAGGTAAAGCCGATCCTGCAACAACGCGTCATTAGGCAGAAAATTATCATACCCCCCACTGCATACGTACAAATCCAGGTCGCCATCTCCTTCAACATCCAGAAAGGCCGCATCGGCATCTTCTTGCAAATAATCCGCTTCCAGCGCGGACTGGTGCGTATCGACAAGCTTGCCGGATGCCTGTTGCAGGAGTAAATGACCACTGTGGCCCGACGAGCCGCCCATGTAGACATCCTCGCGTCCGTCGCCGTTGACATCTCCTTTTACCAGACACGGCCCGCCGTACGATAAGGAATTGACCAGCAGCGGCTGCCGCTTGAAGTCATTGACTTCGTTCTCTACGTGGGTCAACGCCAGGGGCGGGCTAACGCTGGCAAAAACGGGATGCGTTTGCGGAGGAGCTCCAGGACCCGGCAACCGGGCGTCCGCTTCCCGCAGCATAAGGGGCTGATTGACCGCCACCGACGTAAGCTGCTGCTGTCGTCCGCTGGGCCAGATAATCCGCAAAGAATCGATCCGCTGCTGATGACCGATTCCAGCATGGAGTACCGGCGAGACGCTGGACTGGTACCCCCGGCAGATGAGTTGCTCCTGCTTCTGACACTTGCCCCCGCAGTAAATAAATACGCTGGCGCCCACACCGAAGCGGTTCCGGCCCAATCCCCGCAGATGAATCGCCAGGGAATTGCGCCGGGGCAACTGATCGGCATTGTTGCGATAAATAAAGGCCTTTGCGTTAATATTGTTACTAATCAGGTCCAGATCTCCGTCGTTATCCAGGTCCGCATAAGCCGCCCCGCTGCTGTTCGAGGGCTGTTCGATACCCCAGGCGGCACTCATGTTGGTGAACGTGATACCCGCCGAAGCGGCATCCGAATCCGCACCGGTCGCGTTGTTGCGAAACAGGTAATTGATGACATTCGAGGAGGGCATTTTCCGGGTCAGCTCAAGCAGATTACTCCGCTGAATATCCCCCTGATGCATCTGTACATAGTCGCCCATGTACTTCATAAAGTCCATGTTCGTGTAGTCATGCACATACCCGTTGGTGATAAACAGGTCTTTCCAGCCGTCATTGTCGTAGTCGGCCAGGAGCGGTGCCCAGCTCCAGTCCGTGCCCGAAACACCCGCCAACTGCCCGATTTCGCTAAACAACGGGGTCGGCGATCGTTGAATGGGCTGGCGGTAGAACTGGTCGCTTTCCCGGGCGCTCCCGCCCCGATTCAACTGAAGCATGTTCCGCATGTATTGCTTGTGCAGGCCCGTTCGCTGACGGAGGTCGAACAGTTCGTAATTGTCGTTCGCAAATAACAGTTTTTGGCGCCGATTGTCCTCCGGGAGCATATCCAGGGTGCAGATGTCGCTCCAGCCATCATTATTTATGTCGGCAATGTCATTGCCCATCGAAAACTGCGAGGTATGCCCCAGCATCGTTCCAATCTGATTCGTAAAGGTGCCCCCCCGGTTGAGGTATAGGTAATCGGGGGACAGGTAGTCGTTGGACACGTAGATATCGCTCCAGCCGTCGTTGTTGACGTCGGCAATGGAAAGGCCCAGTCCGTAAGACAATCGGGAATTCTGTAAGCCCGCGGATTGGGTAACGTCCTGGAAACGGCCGTTGTCGTTGCGGTACAGTTTAAGCCCCGTGAGCAGATCAGGCGTGTTCATGATCTGGTTGATTCCGCTTTCGTCCAGATTTTCGAACCGGCGCGGACTGTGGTTCAACAGGACCATATCCAGATCCTGGTCGTGGTCGAAGTCAAAAAAAGCCGCCTGGGTGCTAAACGCGGAGTCCGCCAGCCCATACCGCTCTGCTTCCTCCCGAAAACGAGGAGTACTGTCGGGGGCATTGCCCTGGTTGATGTACAAGCGGTTGACCCGCTTTTGGGGAGCCAGATTACCCGAGTGACAGACGTAGATATCCAGCCGCCCGTCGCCATTGACATCGGCCATCGTTACCCCCGTTTTCCAGTTTTCGGCGTCGGCGACCCCCGCGGCCTGGGTTACGTCGTCGAACCGGATGGGCTCGTTTTTCCCGGTTTTTGTCCGGTTGATGTACAGTTTATTCGATCCGGTGTTGGCCGTAAAGTACAGATCGTCGCGGCCGTCGCCGTTCACGTCGCCCACGGCTACCCCACCCCCGTTGTAGGTGTATTCGTACACGAGCGGATTCGTAAATTCGTCTTCGGGCAGCTGGTTGGTAAAATCAACCCCGGTCTGCTGCGGATCGAGGAGCTGAAACAAGGGCGTTTCCTTTTTTTGCCCAGTCCAACTCTCCGCGTTGTCGGACTGGCAACCCATTACCAGGGTAGCCACCCACAGGAGGCCTAGCCTGACGCCTAGTGATTTTAAGCGGAACCCGTCATGGTTTGGTAAGTGTAAAGCACCCATTGTAGTTATTCGGAATTCGGTCATCGGGCCTGTGCTTACCGATGTAATCGGTTTAATTCGGTCGAAAGTGCGTTGGGAGGAATTTCGTACTGGCCCTCAATTGGGGAAACAGGCCGTTGGTCCTAAACCAAAATTCCGGACGACTGAAAAACTGACATCGTCCGGAATTGACCTTACTCAGCTGTCTGTTAATAGCCTGGGTTTTGTTTCAGCTTTGGATTTTTGTTTAACTCATTCTGGGGAATGGGGAAAACGTTCCGGTTATCGCCATTCGGACTGTGCGAAAACCAGGACTTTTTGGTGTAAACGCCAAACCGGATCAGATCCTGCCGGCGTCGTCCTTCCTGGGCAAATTCCCAGCCCAGTTCGTCCAGAAAACGACCAAACTGAATATCAGAACCCGTTTCAGACGAAACTACCTGGCCGTTACGCCGGAGACCATATTTGTACAGGCTCCCCTTTTGCAGATCATCACCGGTCACGGTAGCTTTGGCCGGGTTGGTCTTAAAGCTGCGTTGTCTTACCTGCGTAACGATGGTAGCGGCCTCGGCGGCCTGGCCCGTGCGAAGGAGGACTTCCGCCTTCATCATCAGCACGTCGGTGTAGCGATAAAGGGGCACGTCGTTGCTCATGTTAACGCGGATGCCTTGTTTGAATTCGTACTTACCCAGGCGGTACCCGTGAATTTCCTCCGATGAATCAATGCTGGGGACCGCGTTGATGTAGGTCAGTGGTTTGCCATTGAAAGCCCGGAAACTACCCAGCAGTACTTCGCCCGATGCGGTATACTGCTGCCCCTGAATCCAGTTTTCTTTGAGCCGGGTATCCTCCGGATCGTAAGTGTCGATGAACTGCGGAATGGCGCAGGTACCGCCCCAGCAGGCACTCTCGACATTGTAGGTTTTCTGATTGGCCGGTTGCAGCGTTTCCATCACCAGCGTAAAACCCGTCGCGTAAATTTCATCGAAGGGAATCGCAAAGATGATTTCTTTTGAACTTTCGTTGGTCGTTTTAAACAGGTCGCGCTGGTTGGCTTCCAGCTGAAATTTACCCGATGCAATAATAGCTTCGCAGGCAGCCAGGCATTTCTCCCATTGCGGCTGACCGGTGTATACCTGGGCGTTCAGGTAGGTTTTGGCCAGTAGATGATAAGCCGCCCACTTATTGTTGAAACGGCCGTAGGTAGTCTTATCGACCGCATCCGTCAGCAGCGGCAAGGATTCCGTAATTTCCTTGATGACAAAATCGTACACCTGCTGACGGGTGCTCTGCTCGGGTAAAAAGCCTTCGGGCACATCGAATTTGGTGACGATGGGGACGTTGCCAAACGCATCGAGCAGCACAAAGTAGTACGAAGCCCGCAGCACCCGGATTTCGGCCAGAATATTTTCTTTGCCCTGCGTGACCGGAATCTGGCCCGACTCGATCTGATAAATAATTCGGTTACAGTTGGTTATACCCTGATACGCAACGCCCCAATTGTCGTTTGAGGTCGACTCCTGGGCGGTCCATTTGTGTTCGTGAATCCGCTTGTAGACGCCCCCGTCGACCCAGCCGTTTGGCCGGGCCGGAATGACCGTTTGGTCGGACGATATTTCGTTGGACCGGAACACCCCGCTGCCGCCCATCATTAGGGTTCGCCAGGTACCATAGGCCGGTCCCACCAGCGCTACCAAATCCTGCGATGTGGGGTTGAACTGACTGCTGATTAACTGGGTATAATTTTCGTCGTCTAATTTAGTACAGCCTCCAAACGCTACGGTCAACCCTGTCAGGCACAGACCCGTGCGTACGATCCGATTAAGTAAATTCATGCTCGTGGTTGGAATAGGTTAGAAGTTGAGATTTAGGCCAAACGTGTAGGTGCGAACCGACGGATATTTGTCCCGATCATCGTTCCCGGGGGTGAGACCCAGGCGGTTGACTTCCGGATCGATGCCTTTATAGCCCGAAAACTGAAAGCTGTTAAGCGTCGATACGTAAACCCGCATGTTCTTCACAAGGCGTGAGCCCTTGGGCAATTGCAGGTTGTAGCCCAGCGTAATGTTGTCAATCTTCCAGAAATCACCATTTTCGATATAATAGCTGTTGTATTCGAGCGGCACGTTCTTGTTTAACCGGACTTTACCGTATACATTATCCTGGGCCGATTTGAGCTGATTGTATTGGGTGATGCCCGGATTTTCGTAATACATTCGTTGGAAATTCAGGATTTGATACCCGAAGGCGCCCCGCATCGTGACCGCTAAATCCAGATTTTTGTAGCGCAGGTTATTGTTCCAGCCAGCGTAATATTTAGGCAGGCCGTTGCCCAGAATCATTTTGTCTTCATCACTGTGGGTGAATTTATCGTAGGGTACCAACTGGCCTTCGTTGTTCTGATAAATCCATTTTCCGTCGTCCGTCACGTCGACCACTTTAAAGCCATAAAAATTTCCGATGGGCTGACCGACCTTGATGCGATGGGTGTAGGTTTGAATCGGATCACCGGTGTAGCCCGCGTTGAAATAATCGTTGGTCAGGGTGTACAGATCGTTGGTTAACGAGAGCAGTTTGTTGGAATTGGTCGAGAAATTGACGCTTGAATTCCAGACAAACGATCTCGTTTGTACAGGAACCAGATTCAGGAGCACTTCCAGGCCGCGGTTCTGCATGGAGCCCACGTTGGCCCGCGTTGTGCCAAACAGATTGGGTGGTGAGGGCACGGGGTAATCATAGAGCAGGCCATTGGTCTGGCGGTTGTACAAATCGATTGTTCCACTGACCCGACCGCTGTAAAATGAGAAGTCCAGGCCAATGTTCGTTTCATGTTTTTCCTCCCAGCGCAGATACGGATTCGGATTGCTGATTGGGGTCAGGCTGGGCACCCAGCTCCCGTTCACCAGAAAATAGCCGCTGTAGCCTAACCGGGCCACGCCCAGGAACAGATCATCCGGAGCAGTACCCGTTACGCCGTATCCAGCTCTGAGCTTCAGATCGTCGATGAACGTAGCCCCTTTCAGGAACGACTCCCGGTTCAGGCGCCAGCCCACCGAAACAGAAGGAAAAGTACCCCAGGGCTCATTGGCACCCACAAAGAGGAAGCTTCCCGGCGCAGGCTGGCCAGCAGGAGGTATTTGTCCTGGTAGTTATAGGTCAGTCGTCCGAAGAAACCCACCAGATTCCAGGCCGACTTAGTACTGTTGATGGGAGTTAATCCCGTTTTGATTGCGTTCCCCAGGCCAATGTTGTTGTACGTAAATTTGTCGGTCGGGAAATTCCAGTTTTGCATCCAGTAGTCTTCGAATACATTGTCCTGAAAACTGTAACCACCCAGGATCGACAGCCTATGCTCTCCGAAGGTGCGATCATAGTTCGCCGTTAGCTCGACCAGGCGATCCGTCACCGCCTGTGCACCCCTTGAGGCAAACCCATTCCGACCGTCGCGAATCGTTGAGATATGCTGCTTCGTTTCGGCATACCCCCGCGTTTGATTCAACTGGTTGTAAGATACCAACGCTTTCAGCTGCAGGTTGTCGATCGGAAGCCACGTCAGGCTACCACTATAGCGGGTGTTGAGCGATTTGTTCTCGCCATCTGATTCATAGAGCCGGGCCAGCGGGTTCTCGTACTGAAAGATGCCCGGTTGCTCAAACCACGTACCATCGGCATTTTTTATGGGCGACGTCGGGTTCCGGATCAGGGCCTGCCGATACGTAAACCCGTTGAAGCTGATACCATCGCCCGTTGTACTGTAGCGGTTGTTCGTGCTAAGCAGGCCCACGTTCAGTTTCAGGCGGTTATCGAACATGTTGTGATTCACATCAACCCGCCCGGTAAACGTCCGGTTGTTCGATTTCTGAATGATTCCCTCAAAATAGCGGTACGTTCCGGTAGCCAGGTAATTGGTTTGGGCGGTGCCCCCGCGCAGGGTCACATTGTGGACGTGAATCAATGGCGTACGGGTAATGGCTTTAAGCCAGTCGGTATCACTTCCCAAATCATCAAAGGCAGTCCCGTTGTCTTTTGCCTGCCGGTACTCCGTCGCGGAAAGCATTTCGGGTCGGCGCGTAATCGACTGGGTACTCACGTAGCCGCTGTACTCGATGGTCGGCTGAATATTGCCCTGCGGCCGGCGGGTCGTAATTAGAATGACTCCGTTGGTGCCCCGCGTTCCATAAATAGCGGCCGCCGAACCATCTTTGAGTACATCGATTGAAGCAATATCTTCCGGCGCTACCGTGTTAAGCCCCCCGGGAATTCCGTCGATCAGGATTAAAGGCTGCGTACTGCTCGTTAGTGTGGCCGTCCCCCGCAGCACAATCTGCGTATTGGCCGTGGGGTCGCCACTCGGATTGCTGATTGTCAGGCCCGCGACTTTGCCCTGCAGCAGTTGACCGGCGTCCTTAACGGCCCCCTTGACAAAATTTTCCGATTTAATGCTGGCCACCGCGCTGGTCAGGTCGGCCTTGCGCTGGGTTCCGTAACCAACCACGACCACTTCGCTCAGTGATTTGTCATCCGCTGTCAGCTGAACATTCAGCGTAGTTTGCCGGGCCAGTACGACCTCCTGCGTTTTATAACCGATGTAGGAAAACACGAGCGTTTCGGTACCGGCCGAAACAGTTAGTGAATAACGGCCGTTCTGGTCGGTGACGGTGCCCGTCGATGAACCTTTCAGCGTAACATTGGCTCCCGGCAGTGGGCTTCCTTTTTCGTCGGTCACTAATCCCTGAATGGTCTGGTCGACGGCTTCGCTGGCTTGTTCACGGGCAAGCGACTCGGCAGACCGCATCCCCTGTTGCTCACTGCGGAACAAAATGATTTGCTTTCCTTCTACCTTGTAATCAATATGCAACGGCAGTAACAGTCTGTTCATTACCTCGGACAACCGCTCGCCAATGGCGTTAATCGACACTTTTCGGTTTATGTCAATGACCGTCGTGCTGTAGGTAAAGCGAACGTCCGCCTGTTTACGCAGCAGACCGAGAATGTGGCCAATGTCTTTGTTATTGGCTTGAACGGTGACAGAACGATCCAGAATCCCTTGTGCCGCTAAAGGGCTAGCCAGACCAGCGCCAATTCCCACCGTAGCCAGCATTAATTGATAGAAAAACAGCCTCATGATGCAAAAAGGCAGCTTGTGTGACGGGTCGATTTTTTGCATAATTTTATTCGATTTGTACAATTTTAGACAGGTTAGGCAACAGTCTCCCCTACCGCTCTGTGGTATGACAGCAGCGATTGGAGCGGGGAATCGGCAGCAACGGTGCGGGACTAACCGCTGCTTCTTTGTTTACGCAAGGGAGTTGGTGATCATAGACAGGAGTTAGGAGCTAATGGGGCGAGGAGCAGCCGGTACTGTTTACGGTTATGGTTTCGTTATCGATGGTAAACGTTGCGTTAATCGCCCGGCAAATACTTCTTAATCGTTCGGAAAGCGTTTCTTCCGCAAAGGAGGTTGTGATCCGGCAATCGGCGAGTTTCTGACGGTCAAACTCGATCGGAATTTCATACAGTCGGGCCAGCGTGAGCAGAACATCACCAACGGGTTGATTATCAAACGTAATCTCGGACGGCCCGACGGGGGTAGCCGCAATCAGTTCATGACGGGTTACGTTTTCCTTCTTCAGCCGGCCTTCCTTAACTTCAACCTGCTGATTAGGCATGAGCAGGATGCCCTTATCCGCTCCCATAACCAGTGATTGCTCAGTGCGGGGAGCGACGGGATAAACGGCAACTTTGCCGGTTCGTACAAACACGTTTACCGCTGGCTCTTTTTTAAACGCCCTCACCCGAAAGCTCGTGCCCACTACTTTTGTAATTGACCGATCAGTCAGCACAAAAAAGGGCTTATCAGGATTTTTGGTTATGTCGAAAAAGGCTTCACCTTCCAGATGAACCAGTCGCTGTTTGAGGGCAAAAACACGCGGATACGCTATGCTGCTTTTCGGACTGAGCGTTACAACCGAGCCGTCACTAAGCAGAATCGTCATGGGATTGGTCTGCGAATTGGTTCGGGTCACCTGGGTAGGTAAGGTGAGCGCGGATTGATCAACTGGCCCTTTTTGGGTCAGATAATGGACTGAGTATAGCCCAAAGCCGCCCACCAGCAGTAATACCGCGGCCGCAACCTGCCAGCCCAGCCAGCGTAATGATCCCAGAAAACGGCGGGATGTAGCATGCTGGGTTTTGGACGCTTCGGCCAAGCTGACTAATTCCTGGATATGCTGCTGCACGATATAGAGCGGGAGTTCGTCCGCCTGGTGAATCAGATGAACCGCCAACACCAGACTCTTCGCCTGCAGACAAACGTCAACGCGTTCGGGATGAATAACCAGCCAGTTCTCCCAGAATTCACAATCCTGCGTGTCGCTTTGGCGCACCCAGTTTATAAAAGAAGGATCCGCGGCTAATTCTTCCGGTGTATATACGTAATAGGGGTCCATTGGCACCTGAATGTCAAGCTCTACAATCAGTAGTCCGCTATTGGGTCGTACATAACCAAAAATTTGCAGTTATTTTTTATAAATTATAAATACAGCCGGTTGGGAAGTGTTTAGCAATCCCCTGAACCGCATTGCACAGGTAGTAAACTGAGTAGGTAATGCCAGCCGGTTGATTTATTTTATGCCACCTTATCCCGGCCTGAGCCAGAAAAGTAATTAGCTTGACGAGGGCTCTTTCCTGAGGTTCATTGAGCAATCCGCATACTACTGGACCGCCAACGCCATTTCAATAATTGATGAAACCCCGCACTGAAATGGTGCGGGGTTTCTCGGCTGCTGATAAGGGCAAAATCTGCTCTACCTCGTTAAAGCGGAGCTGCGTTTTGGCGGGCCTGATTCAATGAACCATCCGCTGGTTAATCAAGAAAGTTAAGGGCAAATGTGCCTGGGGACCTCAACGGCTCTTAATTTTCTACCAGTCAGTGCTGGACCTGTAAAAGCTCTTCCTGCACGGCGGTGGCGAACGATACTTTATCGGCCTTTCGATACTGCTCCGGACCTGAGGCTCCGGAGGGCGGATCGAACTTTGCCTGAACGCGCTGGCAGGCGGCCCACAGCTCACGGTTGCCTTTTATCTTATGTTCCCGAATCGGGGTGTCTGCGCCAAACCAAAGGCTGATGACATTGCCGATGGTAGCTTTCATTTTTAAACCCATGGATTTAACTGGCTTTGTTACGGTGGCTGGAACGGATCCTGTTCTAAACAGCGGTCTTACAACTGATCTGGCCATGTACCACTTCTCCCAACAATCATACCGTAATAAACTCTGTAGGCTTTATTAAGTAACAAAATCTGACCCAGAGACGCCATTTAAAAATAGTAAAAGCCCTGCAGGGTAGACTTCCACCAATGGCGGCTTTCGGCACCGTAGACGACAACTTAATGGCCTTCAACGCTTAACCAGCGACCTGGGTCTGTATTCACGAATACGAACTGAACAGCACCCGTGATGCGTACATCGGTGAAACGGCCGACTAATTTCCTGCTATCAACCAGTAAGCATAACTTAAAAACTGGCTTTTCGAGTATCCTGCTGGTTTGCTTAAGCTGGGGCTTTACTTTGTTGGTCACGCTCAGTCGGGGCCGGCTGGGACATAGCCGCCACCCTACCCGGCGCCCAGTTTGAACTGGTGGACGGAGTGGGGCCCGACCTTCCCGATGCCGTGCTGAGCCAACTAGCGACCCTGATAGCCAACAATGCCGCAAAAGCAGGGCAGACATAAACTTTTTTTACTGGTTAACCGCCGGTCGGTGGAAACCAGCGTTTGAGCCAGTCGACCAGCGCCGAAAACTGATTTTCGCCCGACACAAAGCCCAGGTACGAATCCGGTCGTACCAGCAGAAGACTCTGTCCACTACCAAAAAAGCGGCTAAACGCATCGTTTATCTCCGGCTCGGCTGACCTGATGTACTGCGTTGTCAGCAAACGGTGCCAGGGCTTTAGCGACTCCTGCCAGACCGGCGGAGAGGGGTTGGGCTCCCCGCCTGCCACCAGTAACGTCAGGCCCGATGGATCGAGCAACGTATGCAGCGGTGCCCGGTGCGGCTGGCCATCAGCCCCTACAACCAGGACGTTCAAATCCGGTACCCGGTCGCCCGCCCGTAAGTCGCCCCCCGTCCGGTAGCTCTGCGACAAGGCACTGCCCCGGTAATTGGCCGTAATCTCGCTGATAAGGCCCGTTCCTATCTGCTGAATAAACGACTGGTTAAGGAGCAGCGGGGCAATGTGGGTGATGAGCTGATGCACAAGCGGGCTTTCGGAGTTGGCCACATCGGTGGCCGTTTCGGTGCGGGCAACCACCTGACGAATCACGGGGAGTCGTTCCTCCTCGTACGTATTCAGCAGTTCGGGAGAAGCTTTGCCCTGCAGCACCAGCGCCAGTTTCCAGCCCAGATCAATCATGTCCTGAATCCCCGTGTTCATCCCCTGCCCCCCGGCCGGACTGTGGATGTGAGCCGCGTCACCGCCAAAAAAAATGTAACGCTCCCGCAGGGTGTGGAGCATTCGACTGTTGATCCGAAAGCGGGAACTCCAGACCTTATCCCGCAGCCGGGCCGGCAGAAACGCATCGGCGTCGTAGATTCGCTGCAGTTCTTCCAGGGTCGGCTCGCTGTCTTCGCTGACTCGTTGTTCCGGATCGGTGGCAATCATGCGAAATCGGCGGTCGCCCATCGGAAAAACCGCCAGCAGCCCATCGTCGGCCAGAAAGATCGAAAGCTCGTTTTCCGGAATTTCGCCATCGAGATACAGATCGGCCAGCACATAACTTTGTTTGAGTGACTTCCCCTTGAACGCCAGATTCAGGGTCCGGCGGATGGTACTGTGCGCCCCTTCGGCACTGATCATGAAAGCCGCATCCAGTTCCTCAAGCGCTCCGTCGCTGTGGCGGAGAATGGCTTTAACGCCCGCCCGGGTTCCGGGCTCCGTGGACGATTCCGCTTGAGAAAAGGCAATCAGCTCCGTACTCCGCTCCACAAGAACGCCCTGGCTCTCAAGTTTCTCCCTTAGGATACGCTCTGTTTCCGCCTGCGAAAGAAGCAGGATGTAGTTGTAGCGACTGGGTATTTGCGTCAACTGGATTTTACCCAGCCGTTTGCCACTACCGTATAAGCTGGCTGCGATGGCCCGGTTACCAATCAGCAGCATCTCTTCCGTAAGCCCCCGCTGCGCCAGAAGTTCCAGGGTCCGCGCCTGGATAGCCAGCGCCCGCGATGTCGCTGAAGGAGCCGGTAGTTTATCAATGATTCGCACCGGAATCCCAAAGCGGGACAGTTCCAGGGCGGCTGTTAAGCCCGTGGGACCGCCCCCCACGATAAGAACCGGTTTTATCCCGCTGATCGTGCCTGCTACTGGTTCATTCTGCTGAGTCATCATAGGGTTTGTTTTCAGGTCCGCCCCTCTCCCACTGGGTACGCCCACGAAGAAGAGGCTACTCTTGTCTGGCAGCGCCAATTAATCAATTCTTTGGTTGATATACCAGTGCTGTCGGCGCCAAAAACGCATTTATTGACCCGTATTTTAACCAGCTACAAACTTTATGTAGCTTTGTGCCATTGACAGCGCGAGACCTTCGATCGTATGTCACGAACGTAGGCTTGCGGGTCATCCACTAATGAACCGTGCCAATGGCTAAACAATCAGAACCTGCAACAACGCCTTTTTACCGTGACCTCTTTGAGTTTATTGACGTTATGGGGATTAAGCAAAATCGCGTTATAGAAGCGTTTAAAGTAAGCCGGTCGAACTGGTATCGCTTAAAGAGCCAGCATCTGGAGGGACTCGCCATTGAGAATATGCACAACTTCGCCACCTATTTTAGCCTCCCTCCCGAAAAAGTAATGTCGCTGTGTTACATGACTTATCTACGGGGTCTGGCTTTGAAAAAGACAGGTGAATCGACGGCCAGCCCCACCGCCAAAGCCATGACCGAGCTCGATTCGGACTTTCCTCCTATCGATTAATTACCTAAAGACTTCCCTACACGCTACGGGCACTTCCTACGAAGTGCCTTTTTGACTTTAAATCAGAATTGTTATTGCGTTTACATGGTATTTACGGCTACTTGTCCTATATTTAGGACAAAACATTTTTATTTGTCTTAAATATATACCAGTCCTTACGCTATATCCATCAGCATGGCTACCCACGACCAAGTTGTTAAGTTTCTTAAAAAGAATCCGGCCTTATCGGCTTCGGTTTTAGAAAAAGAAGCTGGTTTGCCTTCCAGTACGCTCCTTAAGGCGGTTGCCGGCGATCGGGTCCTCAACGGTAAACACCTCGCGGCTCTTTATCCGGTTTTGTTACGATACGGTTATCAGGATGCTCCGCGGGCCCGGGTGATCTCGGTCGTGAATCACAAGGGGGGCGTGGGCAAAACGACGACAACGCTGAATCTGGGTCGGGCCCTGGCCCGGATGGACTACCGGGTTTTGCTGATTGATATGGATTCGCAGGGCAATCTGTCGCAGGCCTTAGGCGTCGATGAACCCGATAAGCAGGTCGTGCATGCGCTGCTTAAAAATGAGCCGTTACCCATTGTGCCCATCGAAGAACGGTACGAGCTCGCTCCCAGTGACCTTGAACTAGCCTACGCCGACATCGAGTTAGTTCAGATGGTGGGGGGCGTCAACCAGCTGCGGAACGCCATCATGCCGCTGCGGTCCACTTACGATTACATCCTGATCGACTGCCCGCCCGCGCTCAATATTTTCACGAATTCGGCCCTCGTGGCTTCCAACGCCTGCCTGGTTACGCTGCAGCCCGAAGCATCGGCGCTGAAAGGAATCAACAGCCTACTGGATCGAATCGGGCAGGTCCGCGACCGGATCAATTTTGAGCTTACCATTGAAGGCATCGTTTTGACGATGGTAGACCGGCGCCTGAAAGTTCACCGTGACATGATCGATTACATTCACGCGCACCTGAACAACTTCCGCATCTTCAACACGGAGATTCGTCAGAACGTCACCCTGAAAGAATCGCAGGTCGCCCAGCGCGACATTTTCACCTACGCAAAGGACTCGACCGGAGCGCACGATTACGCAAAGTTAGCCCAGGAATTTCTGCAGCCAGCCGCCCGTCTTGTCAACGCCTAATTCGTCCCTCACTGCCCTATGAAAAAATACATGGAAACGCTCAGTGGCAAAAAGATCATTAAAGATCAGAGCTTGTTACGCCATGAAGACATCAAAAATCGCCTGTTGATTCTGCCCGAATTACAGGCGTTTATTCCGCCCCTGCTGCCCGACGAATTGGCTCAACTCGAAAGCAACATCCGGAAGGACGGCTGCCGGGAAGCGCTGCTGGTCTGGGAAACAACGAACGGGATCGTAACGGGTGGCGAAGATACCACGCCCGTTTATGTGCTCATTGATGGGCACAATCGCTACACGATCTGTCAGAAGTTGGGCCTTGACTTCCGGATCAATCTGGTTGAAGAGTTCAGGACGATGGCCGAAGTTCGAGGATTCATGATCGACAACCAGCTGGGCCGCCGAAACCTGACACCGGAACAAATGGCTTACCTGCGCGGTCTGCGCTATCTGACCGAGCGAAATGAGCGGGGTAAGTACGATCGCTCGGAGCATAAAGGACAAAATGTCCCTTATGATTCCGAGACGGATCCAGAAAGCGCAGAAATGCCTTCTACGGCCTCGTCTCTGGCCAAAGGCTCTTCCACTTCAGCGCGGCTGGCAAAACAGTTCAACGTCAACGAAAAGACCATTAAACGCGATGCTGAGTTCGCGGCCGGTATTGAAAAGTTAAGTTCGGCGCTTAAAGCGGATGTTTTAAGTGGTCAGACACGCATCAACAAGGCGGCTATCCAGCAACTGGCCAAAAGTGATGTTCCTAATGGTAGCCTGAACTCTATCCAATCCCTGGCAGCTTACTCCTCACTAGCCTCGGAGGCTAATACACCGACTGCTAAATCTGGCAAAACCAGTAAGGCCAAGGCGCTACGGGATAAGCTAAAAACGCTGGTTGATCAATTAGCCAGTTCCCCGACTGATGCGGCTGATGTGTGCGATGCTATCATCAATTGCGCTACTCAGCTAAAACAAGCGGTACTCACCGAGAAGAAGCCAAAAGAAAGAGAGAACCATTAGGGGGGCCGCGCAACGGGGGTAAAGGAGAGAAAAAGCTTTTTCTTAAAAATAAAAAAGACACACACACTTTGCCCGCGAAAGCTTTCGCGGGTCTTTTTTTAGTGTGTGTTTTTTAAGAATATTTTTAAAAAAGTTTTTTACTATATTTTTAGACCCCCGATAACCCATTGACTATCAGTTGTATACGAGCGAATAATGTAAGTCCATTGGTACGAAGATGTAAGTCCATTGGTACGAAGATGTAAGTCCATTGGTACGGAATGTAAGTCTATTGGTACGAAGATGTAAGTCCATTGGTACGGAATGTAAGTCTATTGGTACGGCTCACAAAACAGACTTTTTGCCCTTGAGGTGTTGTTAAATTGTGATGTAAGTCATTTGGTACTGACTTAAAATCGCGCTAAATACGGAATGACTATGATTCATAAGTTAAAATAGTCTCTTATATGGGACTAATTTGTGTTAGAAAGGTTTATTTGCTCATTTCCTGTCGATAAAAGGATTAGTTTGTAAGTGCATTGGTACAAAAGCCCTTGTAGAAAGGTATCTGTTTTTCAACCTATTTGGCCGATAAGGCGGATTTTGAATAAAAGATGTAAGTTCTGGTGATAAACTTACATCTACTGCTTATCTTGCTTTTGCCTAAGTAGATACCTGTCACCAATGAGCGAAACGTCGGTTACCCGTAAAGATATTGAAGCGCTTCAGCAGAATCCTGAATATATCATTATGAACAATCCCCTGGCGAGTCCTAAGTTCGTCCGGGCGATTTCCAAGTCAGAGCAAAAGACCATTACGGAAGTTTACACCCCTAAGGTCTTCTACGAAATTGTCTCCCGGCTTAAACCGGAACACCTCGTCGGGATTGCCAATAACCAGAACATAACGATTGAGATCGTCATAAAGGATTTCTTACGGGACATTGGAGCGGAGAAGACCAAAAATTATCAGCACCTAATTACTTCTGTCGAGACGCTACAAACCACCATCCTGAAATGGAAGGACGAAAAGGGCGAACACCGAAGCCCCATTATCGCCTTCTCGACGCACGATCACAAGAGCAGCGTCATCCAGGTGCAGGTGCACGAAAAGCTGGTCAAGAAAATTCTGGAGGTAAAAGAAAAGGGTAATTTCAGCTTCCTGAAACATAACGTTCATAAGCTACAGAACGCCCAGGCCATCAAGCTGTATCCTTTCTTTAAATCGTGGCTCAACTATGGCCGCTACGAAATAGACCTGGTTCGATTTAAGGAAGAGTTTGGGTACAACACCAGCGGTTACCAGCGCTTTGCGGCACTGGAGAAATATGTACTGGTGCCAGCGGTTGAGGAGATCAACGAGAAGACCGACATTCGCCTTTCGTATCAGAAGCAGGGCGAAAATCTGCAGGGTGTGAAGCCCCGGGTCAGTGGCCTGGTTTTTTTCATTAAGCCTAAAGACAAAGGAAAACAGCTTGCCAAACCTGAGCAGCCGCTGGTCGTTGAACCCGAGCCATCGGCCGACCGGGTAAGCCCAGTCAGTGAAGAACAGTTGACGCCTGCTGCTGAACCTTCCGTTCTTTTATCGGAGGCAGAATACCGGGAGCTGTTCGAGTTGTTCCGGCAAATAGTTATCGATGACCGGCCCGAGCCGCTGGCCAGTAAGATGCTGATCGAGGGCTACGTCAGGGAACACAGCCGGGAGGTTGTGCTGGATACGTTTACGGCGCTGATCGATACAAAAGCGAAGGCAAAAAGTATTGCCTTTTTTACCGCCGACTTGTTTCAGAAATACAAGGGGTACCGTTCCCGGAAAGAACACAAACGGGAAGTGGAGCGAAGTCGGCTGGAACAGAAACAGCGCGAGCAACTGGAACAGGAAAAGCTTCAGCTAATTCTTAATGATTTTGAAGGACGGGAACGGGCTTACTTCATTCAGACATTCGACAAAATTGCGGAGGACGAACGAACCAATCTGGTTGTTCAGTTGCGAGTGGCCAACGCGGATAACCGCGCTTTATTCAACGCCGAGGGTGAACCGACGGATCAGGCCCGATGCGAGATTGGTAAATACTGGGTCAATACATTTACGGTTTACAACCGACGGCTTACCCTGCAGAAAATTGCGGAGCGGGATTACGAAACCCAGCTTGATTTTGACGAAGCCGGCGTTCCTATTGTCAAGAAAAAGTAAACGCCGGCTGATTTCTTTTGGACAAAAAAGCATAAAGGACATTTTGTCCCTTATGCTTTTTTTATGGATTCATTTCACGCAACAGGTTGACAAACCGCTTTGATTGTAAAGTATTTACTGCAAAATGATCCTGCTTTCAGTAACGTGTCATTCATGTAGACAGGACAATTTTTACGCTACAGGTCCCGCTTCTTCCAGGCAACAAAAACCTGTTTTGGCACTTGACACGGAAGTAAGTCTCTTGGTACTAAGACCAACTGGTGATACGGAAATAGTCCCAAATATGGGACGGTATTGTGTGCTCAAAGCCAGGCTTGCCGGAATAAGAAAGATGAGTTGTAGTCAGTAGATGAGTCATGTACCGCCAGGACTAATTGGAGCCGGCAGGCTATGGCTGGTCGCCCTGAATTTCCATGTAAGACCTTCATTCAGGAAGAAAAAGCCAACGGATTATTCATTAACTAATCCATTACCATGAACTGCCGACAATCGCCAACGGCTTGGTAGCATGGCCCACAGACCGAATACCGGACCCGGTAGCAGCCCGTAAAACAGCCATCCCGAGACTCCGAAACGGCTAACCAGCCAGGCCATCAGCTGAATGGAAAGCACGGTCAGCAAAAAGCCCAGACAGGTGACCAGAGTTAGCGTACTGCCTCGCTTTTCAAGGACGGTACCACTGGCAATTAAACTCGAAAATTGCGGAGAATCGCCGGCGGCCGTGGCGCCCCAGATTAGCAGAAAGACGCCGAATAGCAGGGGAGGAGCGGTCAGCATGAACGGCGTCAGGACAATGCACAAACCAGAGGTGCACAAAAATAACCGGGCCACCCGGCTACTACCGGCGTATAAAGCCCAGTAACCACCACCGACGCAACCAGCTACACCCGCGGCAATCGTCCCGAATGTCCACAGGGGAACGGTCAAGGCCGCGTCGGGATGCCGTTGGTTATAGTAGCTGATTAATATGGGCAGAAAGGCCCACAGCGTGTATAGTTCCCACATGTGACCAAAATAACCCAGTATGGACGGTCGAAACGGGGAGGGCTTCCCAATGCTGAACAGGGTCGTCCAGCGAAAGGAACGGTTGCGGATGTAGGTCGATTGGGAAGGAACCAGAAAGGCTAACAACAGCCCACCACTGATGGCCAGCAAGCTGACGGACGTCATCAACGTGCGATACGGTAAACTAGCGCCCATCCCCCGGATCAGGTGCGGAAAGGCTGTGCCCAGGACCAGCGCGCCGACCAGCAGCCCCATTGCCTGACTCAGTCGCTGTTTGAATCGGTCGGCCGCTATTTTCATTCCAACCGGATACACGCCCGCCAGGAAGAAACCCGTCAGAAAGCGACTTACCAGTACCGTTACCGCGTTCAGCGGCAACGCTAACCAGCCCAGATTGACGATGGCGGCCAGGCACACGGATACCAGAAAAACAGGCGTCGAGCGGAAGCGATCGGGTAGGGCCAACAGGGCGTAGAACAGCGTGCCAGTGATAAAACCAATCTGAACGGACGACGTAATCCAGCTGGTCAGCTCCGGCGTCCTGAGCAGGGACTGAAGTTCGGGCAGGACGGCATTTCCGGCAAACCAGAGCGAAGTACCGGCAAACTGAGCAAAGACAACAATGAGCAACTGTAAATTGCTTTTCGACAAAGTAAGCATGGCCAAAGATAGGCATTCGACTCCGGGAGAAACTAAGCTGGATAAGAGCACCGATAAAGAAAGATAATGTAAGTAGATTGGGACGGGACGTTGGGATAGCCCGCCTGATGCGCTAAATTAGACCCTCCGAGAAACCAGCAAGCCCCAGTCAAATGGACATTATCGAGCAGCTTTCCGCCACGTTGGCCTTGTCGCCGGACTTCAAAACTGACTTTTTCAGGACTGTCGAAACGATTCGGCTACCTAAAAAAAGCTTCTTCGTCCGCGAAGGGCAGGTCTGTAATTACCTGGGTCTGATGGGGGAGGGCTGTTTGTTTTCGTCCACCTCAACCAGTAAAGGAAAGGAGCTGGTCAACGAATTTTACCTGCCCGATTCCTTCGTTACGTCGTACCGCAGCTTCCTGACGCGGTGCCCATCGCTGGGGAGTATTCAGGCTTACGACAAGACCGTGCTCTACGCTATTTCGTACGAAACCTACGGCGCGCTGAGTCAGTCGCTCGACTGGCTGAAGTTCTTCAAATACATCAGTGAGGTGCTTTTTATTCAAAAATGCAGTCGAACCACTTCGCTGACTACCGACTCGGCGGCTACCCGCTACCAGAATCTTGTTTTGGCCCATCCCGGCATCGAACAGCGCTTTCCGCAGTATTTGATTGCCTCGTACCTGAACGTCCGGCCGGAAACGCTGTCGCGTATCAAAAGTCTTGATCTGCATCAAGGAAAAGAAGCGAAGAGGGCGCCTACTTTTGAGCTTTAATTCAGCCATGAAAAAGCACATCGCAACCGCAGGAGTAGCAGTCCTGCTTTTAATTAATTTCAGAGATATGGCCCAGCCGCAGATCACCCGGAAAGATTTATTGACCGTACTGGTTAGTGAACAGAAACTCGCCAATGTCGAAATAAAAAGCGTCACCCTGCCAGCGGGTCAGGCGGCTCCCAAGCACACGCATCCCTGCCCGGTTGTGGGCTACGTCGCATCCGGCAGCGTGCTGGTGCAGATCGAAGGGGAGGAGAAACGAATTCTTCGCGAGGGAGAAGCCTTTTACGAACCGAAAGACAGGACGATCCTGCATTTTGATAATGCATCCGCCACCGAACCGCTGACCTTCATTGCTTTTTACCTGAAAGAAGGTGAGGAAGACTTAATTAAACTGGTTAGGTAACCCCGCGCCGAAACGGCCAAACTAACAAAGTGCGTTGAATGGGGTTAATGCATAAAAAACTTTCCGACCAAGCGTACCAATGGCAGTTATTGGCGAACTAATCCGAAAAGCGATTGATGTGTATGGTTATATCACTTCCGAGCCAAACCCGGCGAAGGCTCAGCGTGAGGTGTTAAACCATCTGATAACAAAGGCCCGACTGACGGCTTTTGGCAAAAAACACAACTTCACCGAAATTCTGAACAGCCCCGATCCCGTTAAGGCATTTCAGCAGACAGTCCCGGTGCACGATTACGACAAGCTGTACAACGACTGGTGGCATTATCTGCTGGAAGGGCACCAGAATGTTACCTGGCCCGGTGGCCAATCGTATTTTGCGCTCAGCAGCGGAACTACCAGCAACAGCAAATCCATTCCGGTAACCGACGATATGCTGGATTCGATTCGGCAGTCGGGGATTCAGCAGGTGATGAGCCTCAAAAACTTTGACCTGCCGGCCGACTTCTTCGAAAAGCAGATTATGATGCTGGGCAGCAGTGTCAGCCTGATCGAAAAAGACGACCATCAGGAAGGGGAAATCAGCGGCATCAGTGCGGCAAACCTTCCGGCCTGGTTCCGAACGGTGTACAAGCCGGGCGTCGAAATTGCGGCCATTAAGGACTGGGACGAAAAAGTACGGCGGATTGCCGAAGAAGCGCCCAAGTGGGACATTGGCAGTCTGAGCGGAATCCCGTCGTGGGTGGAAATGATGCTGAAAGAAGTGGTTTCGTACAATCACCTGAACACCATTCACGATATCTGGCCCAACCTACAGGTTTATACTTCCGGTGGAGTCGCTTTTGAACCTTACCGCAAAAGCTTCGAAAAACTGTTGGCCCGACCGCTGACGTATATCGATACGTATCTGACTTCGGAGGGGTATCTGGCAACGCAGAAACGGCCCGACACTTCGTCGATGGCGCTGATTGTGGACAACGGTATTTTCTTCGAATTTGTGCCGTTCACCGACGAGAACATGGATGAGCAGGGGCGCGTGAAGCCAGAGTCAACCGTTCTGTCGCTCGAAGAAGCCGAGGAAAACGTCGATTACGTGCTGCTGATTTCGACCGTTTCGGGAACGTGGCGGTACATGATTGGTGATACTGTCATGATCACGGACAAAGCACGGGCAGAAATCAAAATTACCGGCCGGACGAAGCATTTTCTGAACGTTGTGGGTGAGCAACTGTCGGTGTTTCAGATGAATCAGGCCATGGAAAAACTGCAGAAAGCGTTTGACCTTGAGATCAAAGAGTTTGTCGTTTCGGCCATTCAAAAAGACGGTGAGTACATCAATAAGTGGTTTGTCGGCGCCAACCGTGTGGTTGACGGAGATGACTTTAGGACGGCGCTGGACCGGGAGTTGTGCGAAGCCAACAAGAATTACAAAGTAGCCCGGACCAAATCCCTGAAGACCGTCGAGGTCGAAGTCATTCCGGTGGAGAACTTTTACCGCTGGAGTGAAGAATATAAAAAGCTGGGTGGTCAGGCCAAGATTCCGCGGGTTATGAAGGAAGCGGACTTTCTGGAATTCCAGGAATACGTGAAAGGTCTTTCATAAGGACTTTTT
>Ga0325400_1000090_pt1 | contig 53317 bp, 44 predicted proteins | sample PopdelMetagenome_2_FD_205662 | JGI IMG/M metagenome (GOLD analysis project Ga0325400, IMG submission 205662) | Populus deltoides microbial communities from Bellville, Georgia, United States - Xylem-PdKOR-R1 | ecosystem: Host-associated > Plants > Phyllosphere > Stem > Wood/Secondary xylem... | reverse complement strand
CTCAAGGACTGGCGCCGCGTCGCTACCCGCTACGATCGCTGCCCAACCGCCTTCTTCTCCGCCATCACCCTCGCGGCCACCGTCATCTTCTGGCTGTGATCAACGAGTCCTGACCCTAGGAAGGTATGCGGTCGACCCGGACCGCCATCTGCCGGCGGCCTCGGGCGAGGCGGGAGGTGACGGCGACGTTTCGGCGGGCTCGGCGCCGGACGGCATCGTGAGGGAGGGGGGAATGCTCGACGACGAGGTCCGCGGCGCCTTCGAGGCCCGTCAGCGGTGCGCCCGATGGGTGGCCGCGTACGTCCTGCCGTACGAACCCGCCGTGCGGGGGTGACTCCGCGGGTGGCGCGTGTCGCCGGAGGACGCGGACGAGTTGCTGCAGGAAGCCTATTGCCGGATCGCCATGCTCGACCGGACCGACCATATCGACCGCCCGTCGGCGTATTTCTTCTCAATCGTCCGCAACCTGCTGGCGCGCCGGCACCGGCGCCAGCGCGTCGTCTCGCTGGAGTTGATGGCAGAGATCGACGCGTTCGAGGACGGCCCGGCGAACACGTTCGAGGAGGAATTGTCCGACCGGCTGCTGTTCGACCGGATCGTGGAGCTGATCGACCGGCTGCCCGCCCGGTGCCGCGAGGTCGTCCGGTTGCGGAAGCTCGAGGACTGGTCGCACAGGCAGATCGCGACGCATCTGGGAATAAGCGAGAAGACGGTGGAGAGCCAGGTCCGGCTCGGCTTAAGGGCCGTTCGCAGGATGTGGGACGAGCAAGAGGCATCGGCCATGGGCAGGCTTCGCGCGCGGCTCGAAACGGGAGCGGCCGGACGATGAGCGGTGCCGACGGGAACGATCGGGACGCGGCGATCGCGTGGGTCGCTCGGATGGACGCGGGCGACTGGTCGCCCGCGACGGAGGCGGAACTGCAAACGTGGCTGGCAGGCGATGCCCGGCGGCACGGCGTGCTGCTGCGCGCGCAGGCCATGTGGTCCGCGGTGACGGTACGCGACCGGCCGTCCGCGTCGGCCCAGGGTCCGGGGCCGGCCCAGGCTTCGACTCCGGGTTCGGCCCTGAGTCCGGCCCCAAGTTCAGCCTCGGATCCGACCGCCGGGCGCCGGGACGACGCGGGCTCGGGGAATGCCGGGCGCCGCGGAATCCGGATCAACCGTCGCACCCTGGTGGCCGGCGGGGCGGCCGCGGTCGCGGCCTCGGTCGCGGCGGGCATCGCCCTGGCGCCGGCACGCAGCGTGCTGCGGACCGACCTGGGCGAGATACGCCACGTCCCGCTGGCGGACGGATCGATCGCCACGCTCAATACCGGAAGCGAGGTCGACGTGGCGATCGGCCGCGACCGGCGCAGCGTCCGCCTCCGCCGGGGCGAGGCGTGGTTCCAGGTCGCCAAGGACCGAACCAAGCCGTTCGTGGTGGAGAGCGGACCGATCCGCGTGCTGGCGGTCGGCACCGCCTTTTCCGTGCGGCGGCGCGAGGGCGGCGCGGACGTCGTGGTGACGGAGGGTACGGTCGAAATCTGGTCGGAGGACGGCGGGGGCGGCCGGTCCCGCCTGACGGAGGGGGAGCGCGCGTTCCTGCCCGACAGCGGGCGCGCGCCCGAGGTCGTGGCCGCGGACGCCCCCCCGTACATGCTGGCGTGGCGCAGCGGCCGCATCGAGCTGGTGGACCAGCCGCTGGACGAGGCGGTGGCGGAGTTCAACCGCTACAATCAGCGTCGGATCGTGCTCGTCGACCCGCGCATCGGTGCCAGGCGCATCGACGGGTTGTTCCGCACCGACGACGTGGCGGGGTTCGCGGAGGCGGTCAAGGCGACGCTGGATGTGCCCGTCGACACCAGCCGTCCGGACGAGATCAGGATCGGCGAGACGATTATTTCGCGCACGCCTTGAGGGCGATCCGCCCGCCGGGCCTCTACCCTTCCGACAGGTGAGCAACGCCTGCGACAGAGAGGGGAGAATGCATGACGCACGCGCTGCTCCGCGGGACCACCGCCCTGACCTACCTGGGGACCTGCCTGGGAACCTGCCTGGTCTCCACCGCCGCCCTGGCACAGACCAGGGCGTTCGACGTGCCCGCGCAGGCGATGGCGCCCGGGCTGATCCAGATCGGCAAGCAGGCCGACGTTCAGATCCTGGTCGCGCGCGACGCGGTGAGAGACAAGCGCGGCAACGCGGTGCGAGGCGTCATGTCGGTTCCCGACGCGCTGACCGTGTTCACGCGCGGCACCGGGCTCAGCGCGCGGCGCGTCGGCGATCATACCTACGCCATCGTTGCCGGGTCCGATGTCCGACGCACGGCGGCGGCGGTGCCCACGGCGTTCGCGCAGGTGCAGACGCCGTTCAGGACGGACGGCCAGCCGGCTCCCGCCGCGCCGGTGCCCGCCCCTGCACCCCCGGCCCAGTCGTCCGTCCCGGCCGGGGCGGAGGTGGCCGACGGCACCGCCGACGCGGGTCCGGAGATCGTGGTGACGGGCTTCCGCCAGTCCTACAACGACGCGCTGCGCACAAAGCGGGACACGCTGGGCGTGGTGGACAGCATCTCGTCCGACGGGCTGGGCCGCTTCCCCGACCTGAACGTGGGCGAGGCGCTGCAGCGCATCCCCGGCGTCCAGATCAACCGGGAGGCCGCGTCGCGCGACGCGACCGTCAACCTGCGCGGCCTGCCGGGCACCTACGCGCGCTACACCATCAACGGCCAGGCGTTCGCGGACCCGGTGCTGGACGGAGCGACGCCGCTGGGCGCGTTCAACGCTGACGTGTTCTCGGCCATCGCGGTCAGGAAGACCATCTCGGCCACCGACCAGGCGGGCGGCCTGTCGGGCATCGTGGACCTCCAGATCCAGCCCGCGCTGTCGCGCAAGGACGGCGGCTTCTTCAAGCTGGCGGGCGAGCACAACACGCTGGGCAGCTACGAGACGCCCGCCGCCACGCTGGGCTACAATGTCCACGTCACGCCCGACCTGGCCGTGTTCGGGGTGGCCGCCTACAAGCGCGAGCGGTTCCGGCGCGATTCCATCTTCTTCAACGCCTATTCGCCGCTTTCGCCCACCACGACGCCGAACTTCGCGCAGTTCGCCGACTATTATTCGCCGCGCAACGCCAACGGCTCATGTCCCACGGGCCGCGTGTGCGCCGCCAACGGCACGGGGGCGAAGGGCACGACGGGCGTGCTCTACGCGTCCGACCAGCGCCAGGTGGTGACGTTCAACCAGGGCACGCTGTTCACCGCGGCGGGCGGGGCGGAGTGGAAGCCCTCGAGCGCGCTGCGCGTGGGCGTGACGGGCTTCTACACGCGGCGCAACCTGAAGGACCGGCTGACCAACCTGTTCGAGATCGACAAACGCTCCACGCGCGCGATCATCAGCCCAACCACGCCCGTGGTCGTCCAGGGCGACGGCAACGCCTATGTCCAGGGCTTCGACTATGCCAACGCCCAGGTCAACGACTCCATCCGGTCCCAGCCGCTGCTGGAGCAGATGTGGGACGTGCTGGGCACCGCGGAATGGCGGAGCGGCGACTGGCGGATCAGCGGCACTCTGACCGAGTCGCGCGGCGAGAACAACGCGGTGGAAACGCAGCTCGACGTGCGCAACCTGCCGACCGCGGCGGGCAACGGCATCTCCGGCAGCTTCAACTCGGGCGGCGGGAACATCGGCGACTATCTGTTGACGCTGAACCGCGACCCGGCGGTGATCGTGCCCGCCGGGCCGTTCACGTGGAGCCCCGCCAACCAGCCGACGCAGGTGGCGGCCAACGGCGACCAGATCATCGTCGCCGGCTCTTCCGCCTACGGCCTGAACAAGGTGCGCACCGCGCAGGGCGAGGTGGAGCGGACGTTCGACCTGCCGGTGCTGACCGGCATCACGCTGGGCGGGCGCTACCAGCGGGACCGCTACGTCTCGCAAGGCTATCGGACCAGTGCGAAGGGCGTGCGGACGCAGAACATCGACGCCGGCTTCCTGACGGACAACCCGTACGTCGACAGCTTCTTCGGGGGAGCGGGCGGGAACTATCTGAAGGCGTGGCCGCAGCTCGACTACGACTACATCGTCTCACAGCTCCAGCCGGTGACGGTGAGCCCCGGCGACGTCGTGACGCCGACCGGCTGGATCAACGATCCCACCAACTCCGCCTTCTCGCTCTACAACTTCAACGCGCGGCGCAACATCCTGGTCGCCTACGGCCAGGCGCAACTCGGCTTCGAGATCGCCGGCGTGGCGTTCAAGGGCTATGCGGGCCTGCATTACGAGGGGACGCGCCAGCTCATCAATTCGCAGACGCAGCAGGTGACGGCGAACGGGACCACCGCCTTCGTGCCCGTGCAGTTCCGCCAGAACTACGACGACTATCTGCCCGCGATCTTCCTGTCCGCCAACCTCACGCAGAACCTGGTGCTGCGCGGCGGGTACAATGAATCCTTCGTCCGCCCCGTGGTGCGCACGTTGACGCCGACCACCACGGTCAGCCCCAACTCGACCGGCTATTCGATCCAGTACGGCGGGTCCGACCTCCAGCCCTACTACGCCAAGGCGGAGGACGTGTCGCTCGAATGGTACAACCGGCCGGGCGGGCTGTTCTCGCTGGCCGGCTATCGCAAGGTCATCACCAACCTGATCGCGCCCGAGAACCGGCAGGAGCGGCTGTGCCCGGCCGACGCCTCCGCATTGGGCCTGGGGACGCTGACCACGGTGGGCACCACCTGCTTCAGCAGCCTGCTGGTCGCCGGCAATCCCGCGATCATCACCGCGTCGGGCAACTACAACCAGCCCAACCCGATCACCGTCACCGGCGTGGAAGCGACGATCCAGCAGAACCTCGACTTCCTGCCGGGGCTGCTCCGCAACCTGGGCGGCCAGGTGAACTACTCGTACACGCGGATCTCGGGGCGGAACGCCAACGGCACCCGGGCCATCCTGCCCGGCGTGTCCAAGAACAACGTCAATCTCATCGGCTATTACGAGAGCCCGAAGGTCTGGTTCCGGATGGTCTATACGTGGCGCGACGAATATTCGCTGACGGGCGCGAACAGCTTCACCGGCGGCAACAGCTTCGTGGCGAACCGCGGGCAGGTGGACGGATCACTGTCCTTCAAGTTCACGCCCGCGCTGTCGCTGTCGCTGGACGCGTTCAACCTGAACGACGCCAAGCGCGTGCAGTATCAGGTGGTGCAGGGCATCCCGCGCCAGGTGGACTATGACGGCCGCACCTTCACCCTGACGCTCAGCGGCAGCTTCTGAGCCGCGAACCGGGAGCCAGCACCATGCATCCATCCGGGCCACGCCCCGTCCTGTCCGGCCTCCTCGCGGCGCTCGCCCTGGCCGGCGCCGCTCCCCCGGCGACGGGGGGGCAGGCGGCGGCGGCGCCGCCCGCCGCCGCCGCCGCCGCCTCCGCGCGCTTCGACCTGTCGGCCGTCGATACCGTCTGGTCGGGGCACAGCGTGCGCTCGGCGCTGGCGGTGACGGACACGATGATCTTCGTCGCCTATTACGACGCCAACCGCCAGCTCACCGTCGCCTCGCGGCCGCGCGGCGACGATGCCGGCTGGCGCTACCACAAGCTCGACAGCTGGGTGGGGTGGGATTCGCACAACTACGTGGCGATGGCGGTGGACAGCGTCGGCAACGTCCACGTCTCCGCCAACATGCACCGCGACCCGCTGCTCTACTACCGCACAACCGTGCCCGGCGACGTCCGCACGCTGGTGCGCGTGCCCGTGATGGCGGAGGCGAAGGTCGAGCGCAGCGCCACCTACCCGATCTTCCTGCACGACGGCGCCGGCCGGCTGGTGTTCAAGTACCGCGACGGGAGCAGCGGCAACGGCAACGAGATCTACAACATCTACGACCCCGGCACCGGGCGCTGGCGCCACCTGCTCGACGTGCCGCTGACCGACGGGCAGGGACAGCGCAACGCCTACTTCGTCGGCCCGGTGCTGGGACCGGACAAGCTGTTCCACATCGCCTGGGTCTGGCGCGAGACGCCCATGGCGGAATCCAACCACGACCTTTCCTACGCTCGCAGCCGCGACCTCGTTCACTGGGAGGATTCGTCCGGCCGACCGCTGAGGCTGCCGATCACGCTCTCCACCGCCGAGATCGTCGACCGGGTGCCCGAGGGCGGGGGCATGATCAACAACAACACGGTGGTCGGCTTCGACCCCGACGGCCGCGCGATGATCACCTTTCACAAGTTCGACGCCGCGGGCGACACGCAGATCTACGTCGCGCGCCGCGACCCGGCAGGGTGGACGGTCGCGCAGGTCAGCCGCTGGCGCGGCTTCCGCTGGGACTTCCGCGGCGGCGGCTCGCTCGACAGCCGGCTGTTCGTGGAGGGGCCGGTGCCGGTGGGGGCGGACCGGGTCCGCGTGTCGGTGGTCCGCGACGGCCGGCCCATCGACTTCACGCTGGACGCGCGCACGCTGCGGCCGATCGCCGAGCAGCCGGGCGTGCGGCTGGCGGAGCGGCTGGCCGTCGTGCCTGTTCCCGCGGGCATGATGCTGAACACGGTGGAGGACGGCGGATCTGGCATCGCGCTCGCCTGGCCGTCGCGGCCGCCGCACCGCGACCGGCCCGATGCCGACATTCCCGCACCCACCGTACTGCGCCTCGTGATGCCGCGAGGCGATCATGCGCCGCGATAATGCTACGTGTTTGATCCCACGGTTTGATGGTGCGATCCTTTCGTTGGAATGGAAGGAAGCCGCATGGGACAAGTTCGTCACGGGAGCGCCACGACCACGCGCGCCGTCCGAGCAGCGATACAGCGATCGCAAGCTTCGCTCGCGACGCTGAGCCGTGAGCTGGGGATCAATCCGAGGACGGTCGCGAAGTGGCGCAAGCGGGCGACGGTCGAGGATCTGAAGACCGGGCTGAAGGCCCCCTCATTCCACCACCCTTTCCGAGGCGGAGAAGGCGATGGTCGTGGCGTTCCGCCGTCAAACGTTGCTGCCGCTCGACGACTGCCTCTGGGCTCTGCAGTCATCGATCCCGCACCTGACCCGGTCAGCGCTGCATCGTTGCCTCCAGCGGCACGGCATCCGTCTGCCCGATGTCGAAGGCGACAAGCCGAAGCGGCAGCGCTTCAAGCGCTACCCGATCGGCTTCTTCCGCATCGACATCGCCGAGGTACAGACCGCCGAAGGCAAGCTCTACCTGTTCGTCGGCATCGATCGCACCAGCAAGTTCGCAGTCACCCAGCTGGTGGACAAGGCCGACAGACGGACAGCATGAGAGTTCCTCGAGCACCTGCTGAAAGCCGTGCCCTATCGCATTCACACCATTCTGACCGACGACGGCATCCAGTTCGCTGAGCAGCCCCGCAACCGGAACACCGCTTGGTCCCGCCAGATGCTCTTCGACATGATCTGCGAGGCGAACGACATTGAACACCGGCTCACGAAACCCGACCACCCGTGGACCAACGGTCAGGTCGAGCGGATGAACCGGACCATCAAGGAGGCGACCATCAAGCGCTTCCACTACGAGAGCCACGACCAGCTTCGGACGCACCTCGCCGACTTCATGGCCACCTACAACTTCGCCCGCCGGCTCAAGACGCCCAGCGGCCTCACCCCTTACGAATACATCGTCAGAATCTGGACGTCAGAGCCAGACCGGTTCATCGTCGACCCGATCCACTAGATGCCGGGACTGAACACCTAGCAGACCAGGGTTAGCGCCGGAACGTTCGGCTACGAGGTTGGCACCTGCGCGCGTCTACTCTTGACCGCAGCAACTCGGGTGTCGTGCGGCTCGACGCTACTTGCGCCGATCGATCGTCAGGTAGGCTGCCGGACGGTCCCGCCGCCATCGCGTTGCTCCTCGGCATCCTCGTTCAGCCGGCCGAGCTCGCCCGCCGCGCGGGCCCTGCGGCCGTAGACCAGCTCGAACAGCGGAGAGGCCATCAGCGTGGTGATGATCGCCATGACCACCAGCATGGAGAACAGCGCCGGGCCGATGATGCCCTTCTGCAGCCCGATGTTGATGATGATAAGCTCCATCAGCCCGCGCGCGTTCATCAGCGTACCCACCGCCATGGCGGTGGCGTTGTCCTGACCCGTCGCGCGCGCCGCCGCCCAGCAGGCCAGTCCTTTGGCCGCGACCGACCCGACCAGGATCACCGAGGCGATGCCGGCCAACTCCAGGCTGTTGACGACCGTCAACTGCGTGTTCAGGCCCGAGAAGGCGAAGAACATGGGCACCAGCAGCGCGGTGGTGAACGGTTCCACTTGGCGGACGACCTCGCGCGACAGCAGGCCGCGCGGCATGGCCACGCCCAGCAGGAAGCCGCCGAACACCGAGTGCATCCCGACCGCGTCCATCGTCCAGGCGCTGAGGCCGAACAGCATCACCACCACCGCCAGCATCGGCTGGGTGATCCGCCCCTCGCGCTCCGCCCAGCGCGCCAGCGGCGCCAGCAGGCGCGGCCCGGCCAGGATCATAAGGGCCGCGAACAGCCCGCCGCCCACCACCGCCTTGACCGCCACTGCCGATCCGCCGCCGAAGCTGGCCAGCACCACCGCCAGCACGGTCCAGGCGCCCGCGTCGTCGATGGCGCCCGACGACAGCGCCAGCGAGCCCAGCGGCGTGCGCGTCAGCCCGCGTTCGTGGATGATGCGCGCCAGCATGGGAAAGGCGGTGATGGAGATGCACGCCCCCACGAACAGCGTGGCCTGCGCCACCGACAGGCCGGGGCCGAACAGGTCGAGCCGCATCAGCCAGGGCGTCAGCGCCACCGCCACCAGGAAGGGCGCGATCATGCCCGACAGCGACACGGCGACCGCGCTCCTGGCGTTGAGGCGGAAATCGTCGGTTCGGAACCCCAGCCCCACCAGGAACATGTAGAGCCCCACGCCCAGCTGCGCGCAGACGTAGAGCACGGGCTTGGCGTCCTTGGGGAAAATAGCTTCCTGCACGCCCGGCGCCAGCAGGCCCAGCAGCGACGGCCCCAGGATCACGCCCGCGATCATCTCGCCGATGACCTGCGGCTGGTCGAAGAACCGCTTCATCACCCAGCCCATGGCGCGGCAAGCGGCCACGATCACCGCGATCTGCAGGAAGAACGCGACACTCAATTCCGACAAGCTCACCCGGATCACCCCCTATGCGTCGATCGCCGGCTCTGAGCGGCCTCGCGTCGATCGACGTCCCCTCTGTCATCTACGATCAGGCGATCTCGCAGAGCAAGTCGGCTGGGGTCGGAGGTGGCTTTGTTTATCTGAACGGGCTCGCGGCATGGATAAGCGGATCGCCGCGGTTGATCACGCCGCGGCGAGAAGCGGCTGGTCGAGGTCTATCTGGTCGGGCATGCGACCGCCAAGCGCGGAGTGTGGCCTGACGGAATTGCAGAGCCCGATGTGGCGGCCGATCCCGGCGCGGGCCTCGGGGACGGAGGCGCAGGCGCAGGCGTTGCGGTACACCTCCTCGTACTTCGCCGAGCGCCAGAGGCACTCCACGAACACGTTGTCGCGCCAGCACCCCTTGCCGTCCATGCCGATGGCGATCTGCTCGCGGTGGAATACGGCGGTGAACGCCGTGCTGGTGAACTGCGAGCCCTGGTCGCTGTTGAAGGTCGTCGGCTTGCCGTGGCGGGCCAGCGCCTCCTCCAGCGCCTCGATGCAGAACTCGGCATCCAGCAGGATCGACACCCGCCGCGCCAGCATGCGCCGGCTGAACCGGTCGACGACCGCGACGGGATACACGAAGCCGCGCACCATCGGCACGTAGGTGATGTCGGTCGCCCAGGCCTGGTTGAGTTTCGTCACCGTCAGCTTGCGCAGCAGGCAGGGATGGACCTTGTGCCCCAGCGCCGGCCTCGACGTGTTCGGGCGCCGGTAGGGCGCCTCGATCCGCATCCGCTTCATCAGCGTCGCGACATGCAGACGGCCGACGCCCACGCCCTCCTGCCGGAGCGGATCGCGCGAGCTACCGGCTGCCAGCGGATGGATAGAACAGGCGCGGCTCGTCGATCCGCCGCATGATCGCCAGGTCGGCCGGCGATACGGGCCGCGGCAGATGGTAGAGGCTGCCGCGGCTGATCCCGGGCGGCCGGGCCTGGGCCGCCAGCGGCAGCGCGTGGCCACGGTCGATCATCGCCTTGCGCTCGGCAACAGTCCTGCCTTCCCGAGCGCACCGGCCGAGAAATCGTTCGCCAGCGTCAGCTCGCCGAGCTTCGCATGCGGCACCGTCACGTCGACCGCCGGTTCTGCGGGGGCCGGCTCCGTGCCGAACACGTCCGCAGCGCCTTCCAGCAGCCGCGCCCGCCACTGGTTGATGAGGTTCGGGTGCACGTCATACGGCTGCGCCAACTCGGCCAGCGTCTTCTCAACCCTTCACGGCAGCCGGCGCCACCTTGGCCTTGGACGCCCGGCTGCGGTTCCGGCGCGGTCGCTTGCTCATCCTGCCTCCTGTGCGCAGCCACCATGGCCGCCGTCAGATCGGCAACCCACTCATCCCCGCCGTGCAGATCCCCCACGCCACCTCTGGCATAGGGAGCGCGACAGCGGATTGCAGTCAGACAAATTTCATGGGGCAGCCTTGCATCGGTGAGGTTGGCAAAGTGCAAAAAACAACGCTTTATCGCCCTCAATGGCCAAAAAAGGACGATCTGAGACGTTCGAAGCTGTCAAGCCGGTGTTGCACCGCCCCTATTAGTTTGACTAGAGACGTCGGACGCACTGGCGTGCGAACGATCGGGCCGGCGAAGAAGCGGCAGCTGGGGGAAGGGATGATGTTGCAGGCAGGGGTGGTCGAGCGCGCGCGGAGCAAGCGGCTAAACGCGTTCAAGGCGGGTGTGTCGACAGCAGTCCTGCTGACCGCTTCCTCGGGAACGCCCGTCTGGGCGCAGGCCGAGATGACGCAGGTTGCGCCCGACAGCACGCAGCAGGCGGCGCTGGGTCGCGAGCAGGGCGAGCCTGCGGCGGATGCCGGTGGCAACGACGTGGTCGTGACCGGCCGCCGCGCCGCGCTGGAGGCGGCAGACGAGCGCAAGCGCCGCAGCGAGACGATCATCGACTCGGTGGTGGCCGACGAAGCGGGACGCTTGCCCGACAATTCGGTGACGGAGGTGCTGCAACGCGTGTCGGGCGTCACCATCGTCCGCTTCGCCGCGCTGAACGACCCCGACCACTATTCGGTGGAGGGTTCCGGCATTCAGGTGCGCGGCCTGACGGGCGTGGCGACGCGCCTGAACGGGCGCGAGATCTTCGGCGCCAACAACGGCCGTGCCCTGTCGTTCACCGACGTCACGCCCGAGCTGATGGCCGCCGTGGACGTGTACAAGGCTTCCACCGCCGACCTGATCGAGGGGGGCACGGGCGGGCAGGTGGACCTGCGCACCAAGGTGCCGTTCGACTTCAACGGCGGGTTCCACGTGGCCGGCACCGGCGACCTCTCGGTAGGCGACCTGGCGCAGAAGGGCGATCTCTCGGGCTCCGTGCTGGTCACGGACACGTTCGACACCGGCATCGGCCGCATCGGCCTCCTGGCCGACGTGGCGTACAGCCGGCTCAGCTCCAACTCGCACTTCTTCCGCGTGGAGCCCTATTTCCGCCAGCGGATCGGGACGTCCGACTACTTCATCCCGGGCGGCTACACCTATGGCGAGGAGCAGTTCCAGCGCACCCGCACGGGCCTCTACGGCGCGGTGCAGTGGGAGCCGGTGAACAACCTGACGCTCACCGGCACCTTCTTCCAGTCGCGCTATAAGAACAAGTCGGGCGACTGGGGGGCGTTCGTCTCGATCACGCCGAACGGCGCCCCCTCGGCGGGCGACCCCGGGTCCGCGCTCAGCGTGAACCCGGCCAACAGCCAGTTCGACGCGAACGGGCTGCTGCTGTCGTCGCCCAACCTGTTCAGCCGCAACAACTTCAACTTCCAGCCGAACGGTGCCGTGACCAGCGGCGGCAACAAGGGCGCGTACGACAGCCCCACCAGGACGCGCGACTATTCGTTCAGCTTCGCCTGGACGCCCGACGACAGCCCGCTCGCGATCCGCGGCGCGCTCCAGCGCGTCGACTCAAGGCGCGAGTACACCCGGCTCGACGTGTTCCGCGACACGCAGTTCCAGTCGGGCTTCGGCCTGGACCTGACGGGCGACCTGCCGCGGGTCAGTGTGCCCGCGGGGTCGCAGGCCTTCCTGAACGACCCGGCCAACTATTTCTGGTCGGCGTCGATGCCGCACGACGAGATCAACCGCGGGCGGCTCGACTCCGCGCAGCTCGACCTGGAGTACAAGTTCGACAACAGCTTCCTGCGGTCGGTCAAGGTCGGCGGGCGCGCGGCGGAACGGACCGAGCGCGACCTCCAGAACGGCTACAACTGGGTGGCGCTGGGCCGCGGCTGGAACGGCGACCCGCAGCTCACCTATGCCAACGCGGCGCCCGGCGACGTCGAGCAGCATATCTTCAAGGACTTCTTCCACGGCGAGGCGGTATTGCCGGCCAACCTGTTCTTCCCCACCGACGCGCTGGTGCGCCGGTTCAACCGGGCGGAGCTGACGCGGTCGCCGCCGGCCGGCTTCTGCGGCGACCCCAACGACCCCAACAACCCCCTGACCTTCAACTGCTCTGCCGCCGGCCCCCTGCCGCGCACGGGCTACGGCAACGGCGACGAGATCCGCGCGCCCGGCTTCGTCCTGCCCGGCGATCAGGTGGACAACCGGACCAGGACGTACGCCGGCTACGCGCTGGCGCGCTTCGGCCCGGCCGAGGGGGACCGCGGGATCGGCGGCAACGTCGGCCTGCGCGTGGTGCGCATCGAGAACCGCGGCTCCGGTTTCATCCAGCAGAACGCCAACAGCTTCATCCGCAACGGCCAGCTGGTGACGCTGGGCCAGCAATTCATCGCGCGCGGCGGCGAGGCGGAGTTCACGCGCTACCTGCCGTCGGTGAACCTCGACTATTCGCCGACCGACAACGTCAAGCTGCGCTTCGGCTACAACATCACGCTGGACCTCCCGACCTTCCAGGCGCTGCGCGCGTCCGGATCGATCGGCGCGGCCACGTCGAGCAACCCGGTCGCGGGCGGGCCGAGCATCTTCAACAACTTCACGGCCGACACGGGCAACCCGCTGCTGAAGCCGACGATGTCGAACAACTTCGACGTGTCGCTGGAATGGTATGTGCGGCCGGGCACCGCGTTCCACGTGGCGCCCTTCTACAAGCGGCTGACCGACCTGCCGATCTTCTCGATCACCACGCGCGACGTGCCGGTGGTGTTCACCAACGGCACCTCCGAGATCGTGAGCGCGACTGCGACCGATTACATAAACTCGGACAGCGCGGCGAAGGTGAAGGGCGTCGAGGTCGGCGGCCGCTTTTTCCTGGACATGCTGCCTGGCGTGCTGAGCGGCCTCGGGTTCGAGGGCAATTACACCTTCATCGACAGCTCGAACCCCGGCGACCTTTATCGCGACATCGACGGCAACGTCCGCAACGATGCGCCGCTGGTGGGCCTGTCCAAGCACAACTTCAACGCGACCCTGCTCTACGAGCGCAAGGCGGTGTCGGCGCGACTCGCCTATTCCTGGCGCTCGCGCTACCTGCTGACGACGAACAGCAACGGCACCAACCAACTCTACGGCTACACCTCGGTGCCGGGGTCGGACACCACCGCCGCGACCGCCAGGGCGACGCAAATCGCGCTGCCGATCTACGGTGGCGACTACGGCCAGCTGGAAGGCGGCATCCGCCTGCGCATCACCGACAACTTCTCCTACTCGATCCAGGGCACCAACATCCTGAACGCCACGCAGCGCACGCTGATGGGCGGCTATCCGGGCGGTGCCACGAGGGGGCGGAGTTGGTTCCAGACGGATCGTCGCCTGGCGGTGGGCCTCAACCTCACCTTCTGACGGGGCCGGGCGGGCGGTGCTGTCGCCGCTCGCCCGCATCTCGTGAGCGTTGTAGAAGAGCGATCATGAGCAGGTGCCCATGACCAAGCGCATCCTGATCGCGGGCGGCGGCACTGCCGGGTGGCTGACTGCGGGCTACCTGGCCAGGCGGCTGTCGGCCGACCTGCCCGGCGGCGCGCAGGTCACGCTGGTGGAGTCGGCTGAGATCGGCGTGCTCGGCGTGGGTGAGGGCACCACGCCCACGCTGCGCCGGACGCTGGCCACCATCGGGGTCGGCGAGGCGGACCTGATCCGCCGGTGCGGCGCGACGTTCAAGCAGGGCGTGACCTTCGCCCACTGGCGCCACGCGCCGGGCGAGCCGGGGCCGGACCATTACCTTCACCCCTTCCAAGTGGCGGACGCGAGTGGCGGGCTGGAACTGCTGCCCTACTGGCTGCTGGGCGTGGGCGGGCCGGAAGGGTGGGACGCGGCCGCGACGCCCCAGAAGCGCGCGGCCGACGCGGGACGCGCGCCCAAGCTGGCCACCCACCCCGAATATGCCGCGCCGCTCAACTACGCCTTTCACTTCGACGCGGTGGCGCTGGCCGGGCTGCTGCGCGAGCAGGGGATCGCCAACGGCGTGCGCCACCTGGTGGACACGATCACCGAGGTGCGGCTGGACGCGGACGGCGCGATCGCGGGCCTGGCGACGCGGGCGAACGGCGAGCTGACGGCCGACCTATACGTGGACTGCACGGGCTTTCGCGCCGAGCTGATCGGGCGGGCCATGGGCGTGCCGTTCCGGTCGGTCAACGACGTGCTGTTCTGCGACCGGGCGGTGGCGGCGCAGCTGCCCCACGCCAGCCCGGATGCGCCCATCGCGTCCTCCACCATCTCGACGGCCCAGGGCAACGGCTGGATCTGGGACATCGGGCTCGACCGTCGGCGCGGCATCGGCCACGTCTATTCCTCCGCCCACGGCGACGATGAGGAGGCCGAACGCACCCTGCGCGCCTATCTGGGGCCGGCCGGCGCGGAGGCGGAGGTGCGGCGCTTCCGGTTCGAGGCGGGTTTCCGCGAGGTCAACTGGCACCGGAACTGCGTGGCGATCGGCCTGTCCAGCGGCTTCTTCGAGCCGCTGGAGGCGACGGGCATCGCCTTCGCCGAGGTCGCGGCCGCCATGGTCGCCAACCTGTTCCCCTGGGGCGGCGACCACGAGACGTCCGCGCGCCAGTTCAACCGGCTGATGCTGCAACGCTATCGCCAGACGCTGGACTTCATCAAGCTCCACTACTGCCTGTCGGAACGGCGGGACACGGCGTTCTGGCGCGACAACGTGGACGCCGGCTCCGTGCCCGATTCGCTCCACGAGCTGCTGGATCGCTGGCGCTTCCGCCCGCCCAGCGAGCTGGACATCGACCCGCGCACCGACCTGTTCACCGACGCGAGCTGGCAGTACGTGCTCTACGGCATGGGCTGGCGCACCGACCTGTCGGGCCGGGCGGGCGCGCTGCGGTACGCAGACGACGCGCGCCGCGCGTTCGGGGAGGTACGGCGGCAGGGCGAGTACGCGGCGGCCAACCTGCCCTCCAACCGCGAACTGGTGGAGCAGGCGCGCCGCGGCGGCTTCGGGCCGCTGGCGTGAGAGACTGCGGATGAGCGCCGGCCCCGTCCGCCGCGTCGTCGTCCTGGGCGGCGGCACGGCGGGATGGATGACGGCGGCCGCCCTGTCGCGGCTGATCGTACCCGGCGGCGGCGTGTCGGTGACGCTGGTGGAGTCCGACGACATCGGCACGGTGGGCGTGGGCGAGGCGACGATCCCGTCCATCCTGGACTTCCTGGCGATGCTGGAGGTGGACGAGGACGCGTTCGTCCGCGCCACGGGCGCCACGTTCAAGCTGGGCATCGCGTTCGCCGACTGGCGGCGGGTGGGCGAAAGCTACATCCACCCGTTCGGCTCGTTCGGGCGCGACGCGCTGGGCGTGCCGTTCCACCAGATGTGGCTGCGCCGCCTGCGCCAGGGTGCGGCGCCGGGATCGCTGACCGACTATTGCCTGTGCGCGGCCGCGGCGGCACGCGGCCGCTTCACCCGGCCCGAGGGCGCGCCGGGCTCGGTGCTGCGGTCGCTCCGCTATGCTTTCCACTTCGACGCGTCGCTGGTGGCCGCTTTCCTGCGCCGCTACGCCGAGGCGGCCGGCGTGGTGCGGATCGAGGGGCGGGTCGAGGGCGCGGAACTGGCCTCCGCCACGGGCCACGTGGCCGCGATCCGGTTGGCGGACGGCCGGCGGGTGGAGGGCGACCTGTTCGCGGACTGCAGCGGTTTTCGGTCGCTGCTGCTGGGCGACGCGCTGGGCGTGCCGTTCGAGGGATGGGAGCGATGGCTGCCCAACGACCGCGCGCTGGCGGTGCCCAGCGAGGCCTCGGCGGCGCCCCCGCCGTTCACGCTGGCCACGGCCGGCCCGGCCGGCTGGCGCTGGCGCATCCCGCTCCAGCACCGCACGGGCAACGGCCACGTCTATTCCAGCCAGCATCTTAGCGACGCGGAGGCCGAGCGCCAGCTGATGGCCGGGCTGGGCGAGGCCGCGGTCGGCCCGGTGCGTCCGATCCGCTTCGCGGCCGGCATGCGCGCGCGGCTGTGGGAGGGGAACTGCGTCGCCATCGGCTTGTCGGGCGGCTTTCTGGAGCCGCTGGAGTCGACGTCGATCCACCTGATCCAGGCGGGGATCGCGCGGCTGATGGGCCTGTTCCCCGACCGCGACTTCGCGGCCCCCGAGCGCGACGAGTACAATCGCCTGATGCGCCGCGAGTATGAGCACGCGCGCGACTTCGTGATCCTGCACTACAAGGCCACCGAACGCGACGACACCGACTATTGGCGCCAGTGCCGCGCCATGGACGTGCCGACGACGCTGGCCGACCGGATCGAGCTGTGGCGCACCCGTGCCCGCGTGGTGCACGACCGGGGCGAGCTGTTCACGCCCGACAGCTGGGTCGCGGTGCTGGCCGGGCAGGGGCCGCGTCCGCGCGGCCACGACCCGCTGGCCGACGCGATGCCGGCGGACGGCGTGGACCGGTTCCTGGCGCACGCGCGCGATGCCGTGGCCCGCACGGCCGACGCCATGCCCGCCCATGCCGACTTCATCGCCCGCACCTGCGCCGCGCCGTTCGCGCGGCCGGCGTGACGACCGAAAGGGGAGAATGACAATGAGGATTCAGGGGACCCGAACGGGCCTCTTCCTGGCGGCGATGCTGGCATCCGCCGCCCCGGCCGCGGCCGAGCCGCTGGCTACCCTGGACCGCAACGGCAGCCTGGTGTCGATCGAGCCGTACGCCCCCAACATCGTGCGCGTGACGATCGCCGCCGACCGGGCGGAGGCGGGGGCGAAGCCCGGCTACGGCATCACCGGGCGGCCGGACGCGAACGGCTGGACGCACAGCGCCACCGCGGCTGGCGACGTGTTCGCGTCCGCCGCCATGACGGTGACGGTGAATGCCCAACCCTGGCCCAAGGCGCCCACCCAGATGCAGCGCTACTTCGCCCCGTCGCTGCCGCCCGTGTCCGTTTCCGTCCGCACCGCGGACGGACGCGACATCGCGATGAACGGCTGGGAGATGGCGCCCCATACCGTCGCGGGCGAGCGCACGTTCCGCGTCGGCGCCAGCTTCGACGCGGGCGAGGACGAGCATTTCTACGGCCTGGGCCAGAACCAGGAGGGGGCGCTGGACCTGAAGGGCCGCACCGTGGACTGCCGCCACTGGTACGACGCGCCGCACGGCGAGCAGGTATGCGTGCCGTTCCTGGCCTCCAGCCGCCGCTACGCCGTGCTGTGGGACAATCCGTCCGCCACCACGGTGACGCCGGGTCTGCACGCGCGCACCCGCTTCCAGTCGGAGGTGGGTGAGCGCGTATCGTTCTTCCTGGTGGTCGGCACCACCGCCGACGACCTGTACGCCGGCTATGCCCGGCTGACGGGCGCGACCCCGCTGCCGCCCAAGGCCGCGTTCGGCCTGATCCAGTCCAAGGCCCGCTACGAGAGCCAGGCGGAGATGGAGGCGGTGGTCGACGGTTACCGCCGCCGCAAGCTGCCGCTCGACGTGATCGTACTGGACTGGTTCCACTGGACGCGCATGGGCCAGATGGACATCGACCGGACCTTCTTTCCCGATCCCAAGGGCATGAACGACCGGCTGCACGCCGCCGGCCTGCGCTCCATGATCTCCGTCTGGCCGCGCTACGAGGCGGAAGGGCGCTATTTCAACGAGCTGGCCACCAAGGGCTACCTGCTGAAGGACGCGGCCGGCGACCCGGTGGACGGGCTGGCCGAGCGGTCCGACCGGGCGGGCGCGCTGCTGGACTCGACCAACCCGGACGCGCGCGCCTGGTTCTGGGGCAAGATCCGCGACAACATCCTGAGCCAGGGCTTCGATTACCTGTGGCTGGACGAGACGGAGCCCGACCTGGTGCCCGACGGCTACCGCTATTCGATTGGCACGGGCGACCGATACCACAACCTCTACCCGCTGGTGCACACGGGCGGCGTGGCGGAAGGCTCGGCGCGCGACCGGCCGGACTTCCGCAACCTCATCCTGGGCCGCGCCGCGTTCACGGGCGCTCAGGCCAGCGGCGCCACCTTCTGGTCGTCGGACGTGGAGGGCGACTGGGAGGCGCTCAAGGCCCAGGTGCCGGCGGGGCTCAACATGACCGCATCGGGCATCGCCTACTGGTCCAGCGACACGGGCGGGTGGCAGTATCCTAAGGGACCGAAAGCCCGGCACGCGCCGCTGATCGACCCGGCCGGCGCCACCGCGATGAGCCCGGACTATCGCGACTACCCCGAGCTGTTCGTGCGCTGGTTCCAGTACAACGCGTTCACGCCGACGCTGCGCATCCACGGCCAGCGCCCCGCCACCGCGATCTGGGAGTACGGCCGCGCGGCCGAGCCGATCCTGGCCGACTGGGTGCGGCTGCGCTATTCATTGATCCCTTACACCTACGCGCTGGGCCGCCGCACGTACGAGACAGGGGCGCCCTTCATGCGGGCGCTGTGGATGGACTTCGGCGCTGACCCGAACGTGGCGGACATCCGCGACCAGTACATGTTCGGCCCCGCCTTCCTGGTCGCGCCGGTGACGGAGCAGGGGGTAACCGCGCGGCGCGTCTATCTGCCGGCCGGCACCGACTGGTACGACTGGTGGACCAACCGGCGCTTCACCGGCGGCCAGTGGATCGACGCGCCCGCGCCGGTCGAGCGGATGCCGCTTTTCGTGCGGGCCGGCTCCATCGTCCCGTTCGGCCGGCCCGTGCCGAACACCGCCGTGCGTCAGCCGCTCCAGGAGATACGCGTATTTCCCGGCCGCGACGCCGCAGCGATGCTCTACGACGACGACGGGACCACCAACGCATACAAGGCCGGGGGGAAGTCCGGCGGCCGTTCCGCCGTGCTGCGCTGGGACGACCGGGCGGGACGCCTCACCGCCGCCGGGCCGCTGCCGACGGGCCAGTCACTCGACGGCCTGGTACGGGTGATGGGCCGATAAGGCCCCCCCGCCCGGATCAGGTCCCCACGGATCAGGCCGCCTCGGGCAGGGCGCGGTGGCGGAAGTCCCGCAGCCGCACCCCGCCCCGCCCGGCGGCATAGATGCCCAGCCTTAAGGCTCAGGAAGCCGCCGAACACGTTGTGATGGAGGCTGCGTGGGAACGGCTTTTGACGGGCAGCGGAGGGGGCGCTCGGGTACGAGTGTTCAGGCTCGCATCGCTGCCATCAGCCTCTGGGTGCCGAGGAGGGCGACGGCGCGCTTGATGCTGTAGGCGAGGATGTGGAGGCTCGCCTCGGCTGCCACGTTTCCGAGCCGTCTTGTCCTGAAGTGGCTGCGGCCCATCCAGTCCTTCAGCGTGCCGAAGACGTGTTCCACCGTTCGCCTGCGGACGCGCATGGCGTCGGGCCAGCGGTCCTTGACCGGGCAGCGCGAGCGGCACGCGGGCGTCGCGTAGCCGTGCAGCGTCATGCCGTGCTACGCTGGTGAAGCGCCTGGTCAGCGTCTCGCCGGCCGGGCGGCGGTAGGTGTCGCTCCCGGTCCGGTAGACGAAGTCCTGCTTGCCGAAGCGCCCGCCCACCTCAGCGCCGGAGGTGAGCGGCTTGGGGCACACGGCCACGATGCCGGCTTCCTCGCAGGCCAGCACCTCCGGGCCGGCGGAGTAGCCGCGGTCGGCGAGCACGGTGAGCGCTGGCGTGCCCGTTGCCGCCGCCGCCTGCCGGCTCATGGCCGCCAGCGACGTGCGGTCGTGGCCGAGGTTGAGGACCTCGTGCGCGACCACGATGTGGCTCTCGGTGTCGACCGCCGCCTGGAGGTTGTAGCCGACCAGCCCGGTGCCGGTGCCGGTGCCCGCCGACGCCATGGCGCGCGCGTCCGGGTCGGTGAGCGACAACTGCCGGTCGGGCGACGCCATCACCGCCTCGTCCATCGCCTCCAGCTAGCGCATCGGGCGCCGCAGTTCGGCCAGCCGCGTCGTCACCAGCCCTTCGCGGGCAAGGAGATAGCCCAACCGCCGGTAGCCGAACCGGCGACGCTCCCCCGCCAGTTCCCGCAAGCGCTGCCGCAGCGCCCCGTCGTCAGGCCGCACCGGTTCGTACCGGACGACCCGACGCGCCACGCCGACGATGTCGCAGGCGCGGCGCTCGCTCAGGTTCAGCTTCTCGCGGATGAGATGGACCGCCCGCCGCCTCGCGTCGGGCGTCATCAGTTTTCTCCCGCGATCTCTTTCGAGGCCGCGTTGTCGAGCATGGCGTCCGCCAGCAACCGCTTCGGACGCGCGCTCCCGTCCTCCAGCGCCTTCGCCCGTCGAGCCTCGGATATCTCCAGGCCGCCATATTCGGCCTTCCACTCGTAGAACGTCGCATCGCTGATCCCGTGCTTGCGGCACACGTCGGCCGTCTTCACGCCGGCCTCCCGTTCCTTCGCGATCGCAATGATCTGCTGGTCCGAAAACCTGCTCCGCTTCATCGATCCGTCCCCTGTCGAGGCGGACTTACATCAGCGTGGGCACATTCCAGGAGAATACGTCAGGGCGTCTGCGCGGGCGGGCCGCCGTGCTGAACCTGGGGATCGGAGGCAACCGGTTGCCGGCGCATGGCAACGGGCCGGGTGCGCTGTCGCGCTTCGACCGGGACGTCCTGGGCCAGGCGGGGGTGGGCACGCTGATCGTCCTGTCGGGAATCAACGACATCGGCACCTTCGGCCGTGACCGGGCGGCGGACGCGGCGGCGCACGCCGGGCTGGTGACCCGGATCACCGGGGTGCTGCGCCAGCTCGCTCTGCGCGCGCGGGCGCGGGGCCTCGCCGTGCTGGCCGGCACGCTGATGCCCTCCACGGGCGCGGCGAACTACCGGCCCGACGCCGCGGCAGAAGCGGACCGAACGGCGGTGAACTGCTGGACCCGCACCTCGGGCGTGTTCGACGGCGTGATCGACTTCAGCCGGCTGCTGTGCGACCCCGCGTGACCAGACCGGCTGCTGCCCGTTTACGACTCCGGCGACCACCTGCATCTCTCACCCGCCGGCTATCGCCGCATGGGCGAGGGCATCGACGCGGCGGTGTTAGCGATTCCGAGCAAGAACAGGAGGAGAGGATTATGATCGCGATCAGGGACGTGGGCATCGGCCTCGCCGGCGCGGCGCTGGGCGCCTCGACGCTGGCGATGGCCGGGGGCGGGCCGGCGCCGCTGGGACCGGCGGTGTTCGACTGGGCGCGGATGCGGGCCACGCCGACGCCGACGGGTGAGGTGCGTCAGCTGGTGCGGCGGCCCACCGCGACGCTCAAGGAACTGGAGATGCACGTCACTACGCTGAACCCCGGCTTGGCCTCGCACCCGCCGCATACCCACCCCAACGAGGAACTGGTGCTGATCGACCAGGGCACGGTGGAGGTGCTGTCGGCGGGCAAGTGGCGGCGGATCGGGCCGGGCTCCATCGTGTTCAACGCATCCAATTCGCCGCACGCGCTTCGCAACGTCGGATCGGGGCCCGCGCATTACCGCGTGGTGAACTGGTCCACCGCCGCGACGCCGACGCGTTGAGGAGAAGGGCATGACGATCGACCGACGCGCGCTGATCGGCGCGGGGATGATGGGTTTCGCGGCGGATGCGCTGGCGCAGTCCGTGTCGCAGGGCAACGCGGTGAGCGAGGCGGCGGCGCCCGTCGTGCCGCTGCCCGCCAGCCGGCACCGTGTGCCCTTCGCGGTGATCGGGCTGGACCATTCGCACATCTACTCCATGACGGACGCGCTGATCCGCGGGGGCGGGGTGCCGATCGGCTTCTTCGCCGCCGACCCGGGCCAGGTGGCGACGTTCCGCAAGCGCTACGGCGACGTGAGGCTGGCCCGCAGCGAGGCGGAGCTGCTGGACGACCGGCGCGTCCGCCTGATCGCGGGTGCGCCGATACCCGACCTGCGCGCACCGCTCGGCATCCGGGCGATGCGCGCGGGCAAGGATTATCTGAGCGACAAGCCGGCTGTCACCACGCTGGCGCAGCTGGCCGACGTGCGCGCCGCCGTGAAGGAGACGGGGCGCAAGTTCGCGGTGATGTATTCCGAACGGCTGGAGGTGCCGGCCGCGGTGATGGCGGGCGACCTGATCCGCCAGGGCGCCATTGGCCGCGTGGTGCAGACGGTGAACCTGGCGCCCCACCGCGTCTCCGCGCCCTCCCGGCCCGCCTGGTTCTGGGACAAGGCGCGCTACGGCGGCATCCTGACCGACATCGGCAGCCACCAGGCCGACCAGTTCGTCTTCTACACGAACAGCAGGCGAGCCAAGGTGGTGGCGGCGCAGACGGGGAACCTGGCCTGGCCCGATCGGCCGGCGTTCGAGGATTTCGGCGACATGACCGTCACCGGCGACGGCGGCACCGGCTATATCCGCGTCGACTGGTACACGCCCGACGGGCTGGCCAGCTGGGGCGACGGGCGCGCGTTCCTGCTGGGGACGGAAGGGTATATCGAGCTTCGCAAGTATCTGGACGTGGGCGGCCGGCCGGGCGGCAACCACCTGTTCATCGCGGACAAGCGCGGCACGCGCTACATGGACTGCTCGAAGGTGCCGCTGCCCTTCGGGCCGCAGTTCATTGCCGACGTGGTGGAGCGCACGTCGGTGGCGCAGGACCAGGAGGGCGCGCTGCTGGCGGCCGAGCTGGTGCTGCTCGCCCAGGCCAACGCCACCCGCCCCATCCTGTCGGGAGCCGCATCATGACCATCACCGTCACCCGCCGCGCCGCCGCGGCCGCGCTCGCCTTTCCCGTTATCGTGCCGGCCAGCGTGTTCGGCCGCTCGGCGCCCAGCAACCGGATCGCGGTGGGGGCGATCGGCATGGGGCGCATCGGCCGCATCCACGACGTGAAGGAGGTGCTGTGCCACCGCGACGCGCAGGTCGTGTCCGTGTGCGACCTGGACACCCGGCGGCTGCGCGCTGGCCAGGCGCTGGTGGACGGAGCTTATACCGAGCGCGACGGCCGGCCGTATACGGGCACGCGCGGCTTCGCCGACCACCGCGAGCTTCTGGCGCGCGGCGACGTGGACGCGGTGCTGATCTCCACGCCCGACCATCAGCACGCGAGCATCGCGATGGAGGCGGTGCGCGCGGGCAAGGACGTGTACCTCCAGAAGCCCGCCTCGCTGACGATCACGGAGGGGCGGCGGATGGCCGACGCGGTGAAGGCGTCGGGCCGCATCCTCCAGATCGGGTCGCAGCAGCGCGGCTCCGAGCCCTGGCCCCAGTTCCGCCGCGCGTGCGAACTGGTCCGCAACGGGCGGATCGGCCGCTTGAGCCGCGTGGAGGTGGGGCTGCCCGGCGACCCGGCGGGGCCGGAAGCGCCGCCCATGCCGATCCCCGCCAACCTCGACTATGACGCGTGGCTGGGCTCGACGCCGGAAGCCTATTACACCGAGATGCGCGTCCACCCCCAGGACAGCTTCGAGGGGCGGCCCGGCTGGCTGCGCTGCGAGCAGTTCGGCGCGGGCATGATAACGGGCTGGGGCGCGCACCACATCGACGTGGCGCACTGGGGCATGGACACCGAGTTGACCGGCCCCGTCGAGGTGTGGGGCACCGCCGAGTTCCCGAAGAGCGGGCTGTGGAACGTGCACGGCGCGTTCGAGACGCACGGCCGCTATGCCAACGGTGTGGTGATGATGGTGTCCGGCGCGCTGCCCAACGGCGTGAAGTTCATCGGCGACGAGGGCTGGGTGTTCGTGACGCGCAGCGGCGCCGTCACGGCCAGCGACCCGGGCGGCCCCCAGGTGACGCCGCTCACCGCCAGCGACCCGCGCATCCTGGCCAGCGTGATCGGCCCGGACGAGGTGCAGTTGCGCCGCACGCCCGAGCAGCACCGCGACTGGCTGGACGCGATCCGCACGCGCGGCCCCGTGTCGGCGCCCGCCGAGATCGGGCACCGGGCGTGTTCCACCTGCCTCATCCACTGGATCGCGATGAAGACCGGCCGCCGCCTGCGCTGGGACCCGGCGGCCGAGCGCTTCATCGGCGACGACGCGGCCAACGCCATGCTCGACCGGCCGGAGCGGGTGAGGAAGGGCCGCGCCTGACGCGATCCGACGTGGATCTGACGAACACAAGCAATGGGCTCTCCGGACCATAGGAGGTGCTATCGATAAAACCGCACGAGTACACTTTCCCGGTACACGCGAGATGGAACGATGCCGCCGTTTGATCGGGGTCCCTCATGAGCATATCGAACAGGTGACGCCGTGCGCCCAGGTATTTGATGGTGCGGATTTGCTGTGAAGCGGGTGGGCTCGCTTTGCCATGCCTCGCAGCTGGCTTCGTAGGGCGTGAGCCCTTTGAGAGTTTTGGCTCTGCGGCCGAAGTTGCAGGTGGCGGCGAAGTCGCCGAGGTGCTGTCGAAGCCGATCATGGTTGTCGTGATGGTAGCGCTCGACGATCGCTTCCTCGATGGCCGGCACCGTCATGCTCTCCTGACTATGCCGTATCGCCCGATGGACCGCCTCTGTCGTGCGAGCCCTCCCGTGTGGAAGCTGGCCCACAGTGCATCCCTCCAGGCTTGCGTCGATGATGCACCGCCAAATGCCGGGATCAAACACCTAGCGCGACGTGCTGCGCAACGGCGCAATCTGTAACGGCCTTGCCGAGGCCGACGTGCCGATCGAGGCGCGGCGCTGCCACTACGACACCGGCCGGCCGTACAGCGGCCTCGGCTACCGTCCGCCGGCCCCGGAAGCGGCGACACTCCCGGTTCCGCTTCGCTCCCCTCCGACCGGCAATGGCGGCAGAGGCGACAATGCACCGACCATCTACCCGGACCACCCGGTTGGGGGCTGTTCATTCCCCGTCGCGGTTCTTATCCCGTCTGTCGCCTTTGGCATTGCCAATGTAATAATCTGGTATGACCAAGAATGCTGAGTGTTCCGAACGGCGAGACGACGAGGAGACCGGCCGCGTCGAACCGGCTCCGTCGGATGCAGAGCCGGACGGGTCGGTTTCAGGCCGAAGCTCTCGATGCGACGTGGCTCCGACGGGCGTCGTAGTCCGCTTCGACCCGCTGGATCGACTCCAGCTTCGTTGCCTCCAGCAGGTCCTCGGTGACCTGCATGAGGTGCCGACGCATCGCGTTCCGGGCCGCCTTGCTGTCGCGGGCAGCGAGCGCGTCGACGATCGCCCGGTGTTCCTCCACGCGGGGCGCGACGCCGTTGCGGCGGGCCTGGGCGAACATGTGGACGCACATCGGCGAGTTTTCGCGAATGTCCCAGAGGGACTCGATCATCGACCTGATGAGGCCGTTTCCGCCCGCCGTGGCGATGAGGATGTGGAATTCTCGGTCGACATCGACCTTTCCCCGCTGGTCCGCTTCCAGGCTCATCGCCCCCAGCATCTGTCGCAGCCGCTCGATCGCGGCATCGTCGATCGCCACCGCCGCCAGTGCCGCGGCCTCCCCCTCGATCATGGTCCGCGCCTCGATCAGTTCGAAAGCGCCGACGTCCAGTTCGGTGATCCGCTCGTCGTCGCTCTTGCTGTCGATCACGTAGATGCCGGACTTGTTGCGCGCCTCGACGATGCCGCGCATCTCGAGGGCGATCATCGCCTCGCGGATCGTCGGTCGACTGACGTCGAACTCGATGGCCAGATCGCGTTCCGCCGGCAACCGGCTTCCCACCTCGTATTTCCCGGCCGCGATCGCGGAGGCCAGCGTTTCGGCGACGCGCTGGTACAGCTTCTGGGTGCCGTTGGTCATCCGACCTTTTCCGGCAGATTGCCAGCGGAGACAAGGCGAGCGCAAAGCTTTGCGGGCCGTGGATCGATATGCAGCTTGTTTCGCTTGGCCAAGCCAGATATTTTGACCAGGCCAGATAACGGCTGGTCTTCGGTCCGCGGTTTGGGGGTGGCACCGATGACGGGCAGGGGATGAGGGTGGTGCGTACGGAATGTTGATGACGCAGACGATGCGGTGGTTCGGCCCCGCAGATCCCGTCACCCTGGACGAGATACGTCAGTCCGGCGCGACGGGCGTCGTCACCGCGTTGCACGACGTAGCCAACGGCGACGTCTGGACAGCCGATGCGATCAATGCCCGCAAGCGCCTGATCGAGGCTGCGGCCCTGGAGTGGCGGGTGGTCGAGAGCCTGCCCGTGCACGAGGAGATCAAGACCGGCGGGGCGGGTACGGAGCCGCTGTTCGACACCTATCGCCGGAGCCTGCGGAACCTGGCGGCGCACGGCATCGACGTCGTCACCTATAACTTCATGCCGCTGCTCGACTGGACCCGGACCGATCTCAACTGGCGGATGCCCGACGGCGCCCGCGCCCTACGGTTCGAATGGGAAGCGGTGGCGGTGTACGACCTCTTCGTCCTGAACCGTCCCGGCGCGCATTCCGACTACGCGCCCGAGGTCCGTGCCGCGGCGGAGCGGCGCTACGCCGCGATGACCCGGGAGGAGCGCGCCGCACTGGAGCGCACGATCATCGCGGGCCTGCCGGGCAGCGAGGAGAGCTTCACCTCGCAGTCGCTGGCCCGCGCCATCGATACCTATGCCGGGATCGATGCCGGGCGGCTGCGCGAAAACCATGTCGCGTTCCTGGAGGCGGTCTGCCCGGTGGCGGACGAGCTCGGCATCCGGCTGGTCGTCCATCCCGACGATCCGCCCTTCCCGCTGTTCGGGCTGCCGCGGATCGTCAGCACTGAGGCGGATCTGGCGGCGCTGTTCCGGCGCGTGCCGAACCGGTCCAACATGCTGTGCTTCTGCTCGGGTTCGCTCGGCGCGCGGGAGGACAATGACCTGGCCGGCATCGTCGAGCGGTTCGGCGACCGGATCGGCTTCCTGCACCTGCGGTCGGTGCAGCGCGAGGGCGGCCGGACTTTCCACGAGGCGCGGCATCTGGAGGGAAGCGCCGGCATGGCGGCGATCGTCGGTGCCGTCCACGACCTGTCGGTCCGCGAGGGGCGCAGCATCCCGATGCGGCCGGACCACGGCCACCGCATCCTGGACGACCTGCGCCGTACCAACAATCCGGGCTATCCGCTGCTGGGGCGGATGCGCGGCTTGGCCGAGCTTCGCGGTCTCGAGCGCGGCCTCGCCCACGCGCGGGCGGCCGACCCGAACAACGACCGTCGCGGCGCGACCGCGGCGGCGACGGAGAGATGACGATGCGCCTTCACCTGCTGGCGGCGACCGCCGTCATCGCGCTCGTCGCCCCGGCGGCACGGGCGCACGACGCCTCCAGCGTGGTCGCGTCGGGGCGCAGCACCTACAACCTCAATCCCGACTGGCGGATGACGACGGGCGACCCGGCCGGCGCGGCCGAAGCCGGCTTCGACGATCGCGGCTGGCAGCGCGTAACCCTGCCCAACGCGTTCAACGAGCGCCAGGCGTTCGCGCGCGACATCAAGGACCTGTCGACCGGCATCACTTGGTATCGCAAGCGCGTTACGCTGCCGCGCGGAGGCGAGGCGGGCAAGGCGTTCCTGGAATTCGAGGGCGTGCGGCAGGCGGCCGAGGTGTGGGTCAACGGCCGTTCGGTGATCCTGTCCGAGAGTGGTGCGATGGCGTTCGGCGCCGACATCTCCGCCGCGCTCAAGCCCGGCGACAACGTGATCGCGGTGCGCGTCGACAACGACTGGCGGTACAAGGAGCGCGCGACCGGCAGCACTTTCCAGTGGAACGACCGCAACTTCAACGTCAACTACGGCGGCATCACCAGGAACGTCCGGCTGCACCTGACGCTGCGGACCTATCAGACGCTGCCGCTGCAGGCCGACCTCGGCACCACCGGCCAATATGTCTGGGCGGACGCGTTCGACATTCCCGGCCGCGCCGCCACCGTCCACGCCGAGACGCAGGTCCGGAACGAAGAGGCGCGCCCGCGCACGCTGGCCTACCGCGCTGAGGTGCGCGACCGGGACGGCCGCGTGGTCGGGCGGCTGGACGGGGGCAGCGTGACGCTGGCGCCGGGTGAGACGCGGGTGCTGACGGCGGCGGGGCGATTGTCGGGCCTGAACTTCTGGAGCTGGGGCTACGGCTATCTCTACCGTGTCACGACCAGCCTGATCGAGGACGGCAAGGCGATCGACGCCGTCGACACGCTGACCGGGTTCCGCAGCACGCAGTTCACCGACGGCATGATCCGGCTGAACGGCCGGGTGATGCAGGTGCACGGCTATGCCCAGCGTACGTCGAACGAATGGCCGGCGGTGGGCGTGTCGATCCCGCCCTGGATCAGCGATTTCTCGAACGCTATGCTGGTGGAGAGCGGCGGCAACATGGTCCGCTGGATGCACATCACCCCGTCCAAGCAGGATATCGAATCCGCCGACCGGGTCGGCCTGCCGCAGGCGATGCCGGCGGGCGACGCCGAGCGCGACGTGGAGGGCCGTCGCTGGGAGCTGCGCAAGGCGCAGATGCAGAGCGCGATCGTCTACAACCGCAACAACCCGTCGATCCTGTTCTACGAGAGCGGCAACGAGAGCATCAGCGAGCCGCACATGGCCGAGATGAAGGCGATCCGCGACCGGTACGACCCGCACGGCGGCCGCGCGATCGGATCTCGCGAGATGCTCGACAGCAGGATCGCCGAGTACGGCGGCGAGATGCTCTATATCAACAAGAGCGCGCGCATCCCGATGTGGGCGATGGAATACAGCCGCGACGAGGGCGCGCGCCTGTATCAGGACCAGTTCACCCCGCCCTTCCACGAGGACGCGCCCGACTATAACCGCAATCAGGACAGCCACGCGATCGAGGACGTGCGGCGCTGGTGGGACTATTACCGCATCCGCCCCGGCACCGGGCGGCGGGTGAGCTCGGGCGGCGTCAACATCATCTGGTCCGACAGCAACACCCACTATCGCGGCGACAACAACTACCGCCGCTCGGGCGAGGTCGATGCGGTGCGGCTGCCCAAGGAGGGGTATTTCGCGCACCGGGTGATGTGGAACGGCTGGGTCGATCCGGAGACGCCCGCGACCCACATCATCGGCCACTGGACGTACAAGGCCGGCACCACCAAGGACATCGGCGTCGTCTCCAACGGCGAGACGGTGGAGCTGTTCCTCAACGGCCGCTCGCTGGGGCGGGGCAGGCGGTCGACCGGGTTCCTGTTCACCTGGCCGGGCGTGGCGTGGCAGGCGGGCACGCTGCGCGCGGTGGCGACGGGCGCGGACGGCCGCCGGTCGGAACATCGGGTGGAAACCGTCGGGTCGCCGGTCGCGCTGCGGCTGACCCCGCGTACCGGCCCGCGCGGCTTCGTGATGGACGGCGCCGACATCGCGTTGGTCGACGTCGAGGTGGTCGATGCGAAGGGGCGGCGCGTGCCCGTCGCCGACAACAAGGTCGCCTTCGAGCTGACCGGCCCCGCCGAATGGCGCGGCGGCATCGCGCAGGGCGACAGTTCGGGCAGGCCGCGCAGCACGGTGGCGGTGCAGGCGGACGTGGTGCCGGGCACCACGCCGACCGCGGGCACCGCGCGCGGCGAGGACAACTACGTCCTGTCGCGCACGCTGCCGGTCGAGGCCGGCGTCAACCGCGTGCTGCTGCGCGCCGGCACCACGGGCGGGCCGATCCGTCTGACCGCCACCGCGTCGGGCCTGAAAACCGCGACGCTGGTCATTCCCACGATGGCGGCCGGACCGGTACAAGGCGGGTTGTCGCGCACGTTCGCCGAGGACGCGCTGCCCGGCCTGCTGACGCGCGGGGCGACGCCCATGAGCCCGTCGTACCGGGTCACGCGCAGCACCGCGGTGCCAACGGGGATCGTCGCGGGCTCCAACGCCGCCGACGCCGGCAAGAGCGTCGACGACAACGAACTGTCCCGCTGGACGAGCGACGGCAAGCCCGACGCCGCCTGGATCGAATATCGCTTCGACCGTCCGGTGACCCTCAGCGAGATCGAGCTGAAGCTGATCGGCTGGCGGTCGCGCGCCTATCCGCTGCGGCTGACGCTCGACGGCAAGGAGGTGTGGGCGGGCCAGACCGACCGGCAACTCGGCTACGCAGCGATCGCGTTTCCCGCGGCGACCGGCAGCGTCCTCAGGATCACGCAGACCGGGGCGACCGTGGACCGCGACGCGTTCGGCAGGATCGTCGAGCTCGGCACCGCCAGGCAGTCGGGGGACACCGGCGCGGACGCGGTGCCGGTCGGCTGGCGTCTCGCGATCGTCGAGGCGGATTTCCACGGGCCGCTCGCGGTGAAATGACCGGACGGGCGACGTTCGTCCGGGTCGTGTCGGTGCTGCTGATGCCGGCGAACGGCACGGCGGCGGTCGCCCTGTACGTACCGGCGGGGCAATCAGACATGTCGGGGCGCGGCAATCCTGCGGCATCGTCGGCGGCGGAGCGACGCCCGGGCCCGCGCATCCGGCTCCACGGCAACGACGATCGATGGCACGCCGCGCTCTGCCCGCGCACGGGCGCCTGCCCGCCGCGACGTCGCGGCTCGCGGTCGCCGGAGCCCATCTCGGGGCGCTCGAGGCGCACCGCGTCCCGGAGGCATTCGGTTTCGTCGGCGCGGGAAAGCTGGCGCAGGATGCCGACGACGATGCCGTCCTGGACGCGTGGCGCTGAGCGGGATACCCGCTCGGCAATCACGGCGTCGCCCATTTGAACCTCGACCGGGCTCCGTCGCTCGCCGCGTGGCAGGCGGATGTCGCAGGTGGCGAGGGGGCGATCGCCGGGCATATGCGCGGTGCCGACTGGCGACGGCATCGGTTTCTTTGATCTCGCCGCGGGGGCGACGGCTGAGACCGGCACCGCCGTCGACATCTTTATCGACTGGGGGCCACGCCGTCGTCGACGGGGCGTTGCGCCCGTTGAAGAGCCGGGCCGCCGCACCGCGCCGCCGCTGGCGGCGGAGGCGATCGCGCGCCATCGTCGTGCAAGCGCGACCGTGACCCTAGCCGTCCCACTCGAACGGGGCCACCGCCTCGCGTTCGGCCAGCTGGAAACAGTCGGCCACCAGGCGGAAGGGGGAGAGGTCGGCGTCCGTCTCCCGCGCCGCCACCGCGCGCGCGAAGCGGTCGTAGAGGCCGGGATACTCGCCTGTGCCCTCGCCCGGCTGCTCGGCGCCGTCCACGAACCAGCGGCCGCCGCCCTCGGACAGTGTCAGCAGGCCCCCGTCCGTTTCCACCGCGATGTCCCAGCTCTGCGGTCCGCGCTGGTCGAAGTCGAAGGCGCAGGTGACGGGCGTGCCGTCGCGGGCGCGAAGCGCCAGGTCGGCCGCGATGGGGCCGGCACGGTTGGCGGGGAAGCGCAGCCGTGCCTCCTCGGCCAGCACGGGGCCGGGCAGCAGGCGCGTCACCACCGACAGCGCGTTGATGCCGGGATCGAACACGCCGATGCCGGGGTCCCAGATCCATTCCTGGCCGGGGTGCCAGACGCGCACGTCCTCCTTCCACGTGACCGTCACGGCGCGCAGGCGGCGGCCCGCCAGCCAGCGGCACGCGGGCGCCACGCCCGCCGCCTCGCGCGAGTGCCAGGTCAGGAACAGCACGCGGCCCGTCGCGGCCGCGGCCGCGACGATGGCGTCGGCCTCGCTGATGCTGCCCGCCGGCGGCTTCTCCAGCATCACGTCCAACCCGGCCGCCAGCGCCTCCTCCACCAGCTCGAGTCGACCCTTGGGGGGTGTACAGATGGAGACGGCGGTCAGCTCCGGCACCGCCGCCTTCGCTTCCGCCACCGTGGCGAAGCCGGGCACGCCGTCGGCCCGCCCGTTGCGCGACACGGTGGCCGCCAGCCGGAACCGGGGGTCGCGGGCCAGCGCGGGCAAGTGCTGGTCGCGCGCGATCTTGCCGATGCCGGCGAGCGCCAGGACGATGGGGGGGGGGTCTGTCATGGCCCGCATCCTTGGACCGGCGGCGCGCGGCGCTCAACCGCTTTGTCCGACCATTGCCGCGCGCGGCGCGGAAGGGTAGCGCCCGTCCATGAGCCGTTTTGTCGCCGTCGACTGGGGAACCACCAACCGCCGCGTATTCGTGATCGAAGACGGGCGTGTCCTGTCCGTGGAGCGCGACGGGCTGGGCGCGCTGACGGTGCCGCCGGGCGGCTATCCGGCGGAAGTGGCGCGCCTGCGCGACCGGCACGGGGCGGACCTCGCGCTCTTGGCGGGCATGGTGGGGTCCGACCGGGGGTGGACGGACGCGGGCTACCTGCCCGCGCCCGCCGCGCTGGGCGGGCTGGCCGCGCGCGCGGTGCGGCCGGTGGCGGGCGCCGCGATCCTGCCGGGCATGAGCTTCGCGGACGGCGCGCGCGCCGACGTGATGCGCGGCGAGGAGGTGCAACTGCTGGGGATCGCCGACCCGGCGGGCGGGGAGCGGCTGGTCTGCCTGCCCGGCACGCACAACAAATGGGCGCGGCTGTCGGGCGACCGGGTGGAGCGTTTCGCCACCGCCATGACGGGCGAGCTCTACGCAATCCTGAAGGCGCACGCGCTGATCGGCCAGGAGATGGCGGGCGAGGCGGCAGACGACGCGGACTTCGCGGCGGGCCTGGCGGAGGCGGGACGCAACGGGGGCGGGGGGGGCGACCTTCTGGGCAGCCTGTTCGGCGTTCGCGCGGCGCGCGTGCTTGGCTTGCGCGCGGGCGGGGGCGCGTCCTTCGTCAGCGGACTGCTGATCGGGACGGACGCGGGCGCGCACGTCCGGCCTGGCGACCAGGTGACGCTGGCCGCGCGTGGGCTTCTGGCGGCGCTCTACGCGCGCGCGGTGGAGGGGCTGGGCGGGACGGTCGAGATCGTCGATTCGGAGGATGCGTTCGCGGCCGGCGCCGCGCGCGCGATGGAGACGCTGGCATGACGCATATCGAACGGTTCGCGGCCGGTTTCGCGAAGCTGCCGCTGGTGGCCATCCTGCGCGGTGTCCGGCCGGACGAGGCGGAGGGCATCGGCGAAGCGCTGGCCGACGCCGGCTTCGCGCTGGTGGAGGTGCCGCTCAACTCGCCCGACCCGTTCACCAGCATCGAGCGGCTGGCGCGGCGCCTGGGTGACCGGGCGCTGGTGGGGGCGGGCACGGTGCTGACGGTGGAGGACGTGGGTCGCGTCCGCGACGCGGGCGGCGGCATGATCGTGTCGCCCAACACGGACACGGCCGTGATCCGCGCGGCGGTGGCGGCGGGCATGGCCAGCCTGCCCGGCTATTTCACCCCCAGCGAGGCGTTCGCTGCGGCCGCCGCGGGGGCAACGGCGCTTAAGCTGTTCCCGGCCGAGGCGGCGTCGCCCGCCGTGCTGCGCGCGCAGCTGGCGGTGCTGCCGCGCGACCTGCCCGTGCTGGCGGTGGGCGGCGTGGCGCCCGACACCATGGAGCCCTGGCGCGCGGCGGGCGCGGCCGGCTTCGGCCTGGGCTCGGCGCTCTACAAGCCGGGGCGGACGGCGGCGGAGGTGAGCGCGGCGGCGCGTGCCTTCGCGGACGGCTGGGCGGCGGGGTAGGGCATCCGTGTCAGCCTGGCCGTTCGACCAGGGGCGCGACGTCGCCTGCGTCGCTAGCCGTTCGGTGGTGGACGGGCGGCCGGTGCTGTGCGTCACCCACTATGCCGATGACCATGACTGGGGCTTCACCGACGGCGGACCGGCCGACCCCGCGAGCGCGGTGGTGGTCGCCATGGCGACGGTGGTGGACCGCCACCCCGACCTGACGGAGGTCGCGGACCTGCCCCCCGGCTGGTCCGCGACGCGCGCGGACGCAGGCTTGGCGTGGGCGAGGGCGCCGGACCCGAACGCCTGACGGGGGAGCCCGCCCTCGCGGGGCCGGGCTCGGAGACGGCGCCGCCTGGTGCCGAGCGGGCGGCGTCCTAGCCGAAGCCGCGCTGCCGGGCGGCCGCACGGAGGTCTGCGTCGCGTCCCGGGGCTAGGCGTGCCGCGCGTTCGTCGTAGAGCGCGCGCGTCGCCGGGTCGGCCTTGTCGGGGGAGCCGCAGTCGAACGGAGGTGCTGGGTCATATTCGTGCGCGAGCTGCAGCAGTTTGGCCGTCTGCTCGTCCCGGACGTGCGCGATCAGGGTGAGCGCGAAGTCGATGCCCGCCGTCACCCCGCCGCCCGTCACCCGGTTCCGGTCGATCACGGTCCGCGCCCGGACCGGTTCCGCGCCGAACAGCGCCAGGTGATCGTGCCACGCCCAGTGGGTGGTAGCCCGATAGCCGCGCAGCAGCCCCGCCGCCCCCAGGATGAGCGATCCCGTGCAGACGGAGGTCACCCATTGCGCGGCGGCGCCCGTCCGCTCCACCCAGGCCATCGCCCGGTCGTCCCGCATCACCGACGCGATGCCCAGGCCGCCCGGCACGCATAATATGTCGACCGGGTCCGCGTCGGCGCCCACCTCGTCATAAGTAGCGGTCGGGACGATGGCGAAGCCCGCCTCGGTCGGCACCGGGTCTCGGCTGCCCGCGACGTAGCTGACCCGGCCGACGCGCGACAGGAACTGCGCCGGGGCGGTCAGGTCGAGCTGCGTGACGTTGGGGAAGAGCAGGAACGCGGTATGCAGCGGCTCCGCCATCGCCCGTCCTCCCCCTTCGCGTCTCAGTGGTTGTCGCGCGGCAGGCCCATGGTCTGGGCCACGCGCTGATACTTCTCCGCCCCCTCCAGGATGGCGCCGGTGTTCATCTGGCCCACCAGCCCGCGCTGGATCTCCTGCCACGGCGTCTGGGACGCGGGATAGGGATAGCCGCCCGCCTCCATCAGCGCGCGGCGGCGCTCGGCCAGCTCCTCGTCGGGGATCAGCACGTCGACGCGGCCCGCCTTCAGGTCCATGCGCACCCGGTCGCCGTCGCGCAGCAGCGCCAGGCCGCCGTTCGCCGCGGCCTCGGGGCTGGCGTTCAGGATCGACGGGCTGCCGCTGGTGCCCGACTGGCGCCCGTCGCCGATGCAGGGCAGCGAGTGGACGCCCTCGGTGATGAGGTGGGCGGGGGGCCGCATGTTCACCACCTCGGCCGCGCCCGGATAGCCAACGGGGCCGGCGCCGCGCATGAACAGCAGCGTCTCGGGCGTGATGCCCGTTGCCGGATCGTCGATGCGGTGGTGATAATCCTCCGGCCCGTCGAACACGACCGCCGGCCCCTCGAAGGCGTCGGGATCGTCCGGGTTGGACAGGTAGCGGTCGCGGAACTCGTCGGAGATCACGCTGGTCTTCATCACGGCCGCGTCGAACAGATTGCCCGACAGCACGATGAAGCCCGCGCGTTCCTTCAGCGGTCGGTCGAACGGGCGGATCACCGCCTCGTCCTCGATGGTCGCGGTCCGGCAATTGTCGCCGATGGTGCGGCCGTTGACCGTCAGCGCGTCCTCGGCGATCAGCCCCTGGCCCATGAGCTGCGCCACCACCGCCGGCACGCCGCCCGCGCGGTAGTAATCCTCGCCCAGATACTCGCCCGCGGGCTGGAGGTTGACCAGCAGCGGCACGTCGTGGCCGTGCGTCTGCCAGTCGCGGATGTCGAGTTCGACCCCCAGGTGCCGGGCGATGGCGGCCAGGTGGATGGGCGCGTTGGTGGAGCCGCCGATGGCGGAGTTGACGGCGATGGCGTTCAGGAACGCGTCGCGCGTCATGATGTCGGACGGCTTCAGGTCCTCGGCCACCATCTCGACCACGCGCTTGCCGGTCAGATAGGCCACTTCCTGCCTGTCGCGATAGGGCGCGGGGATGGCGGCGCAGCCCGGCAGCTGCATCCCCAGCGCCTCGGCCAGCGAGTTCATCGTGGTGGCCGTGCCCATGGTGTTGCAGTAGCCGGTGGACGGCGCGGACGACGCCACCAGCTTGATGAAGCCTGCCGGGTCGATCTCGCCGGCCGCCAGCATCTGCCTGGCCTTCCACACGATGGTGCCCGAGCCCGTGCGCTCGCCCTTGTGCCAGCCGTTGAGCATGGGGCCGACCGACAGCGCGATCGCCGGGATGTTCACGGTGGCCGCCGCCATCAGGCAGGCGGGCGTGGTCTTGTCGCAGCCGATGGTCAGCACCACCGCGTCGAGCGGGTAGCCGTAGATCGTCTCCACCAGCCCCAGATAGGCGAGGTTGCGGTCGAGCCCCGCGGTCGGGCGCTTGCCCGTCTCCTGGATGGGATGGACGGGGAACTCGATGGCGATGCCGCCCGCCTCGCGGATACCCTCGCGCAGCCGCTCGGCCAGCACCAGGTGGTGGCGGTTGCAGGGGCTGAGGTCGGAGCCGGTCTGGGCGATGCCGATGATCGGCTTGCCCGACTGAAGCTCTTCCAGGCTGAGGCCGAAGTTCAGGTAGCGCTCCAGGTAGAGCGCGGTCATGTCGATGTTGTCGGGGTTGTCGAACCAGGCGCGGCTGCGCAGGCGGCGGGCCTGGGGCGCGGGACCGTCGGAGACGTCGGGGGCGGGATCGTGCAGCAGGGTCATTTCGGGAAAAGGCTCCGGGGATGTTCGTGCCGAATCGGGGTACCGGTCATGGTAACGCTATCAGGGCGCGACGGACACGCGATAGATCATGCGGTGGCGATAGGGCTTGCCCGGTTCCACGCGCGCCGAGCCGAAGGCGGGGCGGTTGGGCGTGTCGGGGAACAGCTGGGGTTCGAGTGCCAAGCCGTCGCCCATGCGATAGACGTGACCCTTCTTACCCTTGAGGCTGCCGTCCAGGAAATTGCCCGCGTAGAACTGCACGCCCGGCTCGGTGGTCAGCACCTCCAGTACGCGGCCCGACGCGGGGTCCTCCAGCCGCGCGGCGAGCTGCGGCTCGGCGGTGCGGCCCTTGTCGAGCACGAAATTATGGTCCCAGCCGCGGCCGTAGACGATCTGCTGGTCGCGCCCGTCGCGCAAACCGTCGCCCAGCGACCGCCCCTGCGTGAAGTCGAACACCGTGCCCGCCACGGGGCGCAGCTCGCCCGTCGGGATCAGCCGGGCGTCGACGGGCGTGTAGCGCGCGGCGGGGATGGTGAGCCGCTGGGTATAGATGCCGGCCCCCGATCCCTCGCCGGCCATGTCGAACAGCGCGTGGTTGGTCATGTTGACCACGGTGGGCGCGTCGGCCTTCGCCTCGAAGTCGATGGAAAGCGAGCCGCGGTCGTCCAGCGAATAGGTGACGGTGACGTCGAGCTTGCCCGGATAGCCCTGGTCGCCCGCCGGGCTGGTGAGCGCCATCACCGCGCGCGCCGTGCCGTTCGGACCCGGGCCCGCGGACACCAGCCGCCACAACCGCTTGTCGAAGCCCTCGGTGCCGCCGTGGAGCGAGTTGGTCTTGTCGTTCAAGGGCAGCCGATACGTCCTGCCGTCCAGCACGAAGCGCCCGCCGGCGATCCGGTTGGCGTAGCGGCCCACCGTCTGTCCCCAGAAATTATGGGCCGTGACGTAGGAGGCCGCGTCGTCGTAGCCCAGCGTCACGTCGGCCACCTTGCCCTGGCGGTCGGGCACGTCGAGCGATTGAAGCGTCGCACCCAGCGTCATCACGCGCGCGCGGACGCCGTTGGCCCCCGTCAGCACCACCGATTCCACCGCGCGCCCGTCGGGAAGCGTGCCGAACGCCTCGCGCCTGGCGGTGGCGGCGTCGGCGGGCACGGCCGCGAGCAGGCCGATGAAGACGGCGAGCGGAACGGCAGACGGGACGGGTAGCGGAAAGAAACGGACCATATCGGGCTTGCCCTTCTCCTGCCGATCCCCGCGACGTACGGGGCGGGGCGACGGCGTTGACGCTGCGTCGCGCGACCGTCTAGTCAGACAAAACGCAGCCGAGGGCAAGGCCGGGGCCGGTCCGATGCGGCGATTTCGAGAGGGGATTTCATGGCCGGACCCGTTAACATCGCATCCGCGTCCGTCCTTCCGGGCGGCGGAGACGGCGGAGCATCCGTCAGCTATCGGCCGGCGCTGGGCCTGCTCGCCAGCCTGTTCTTCATGTGGGGCTTCATCACCGTCCTCAACGACATCCTGATCCCCCACCTGAAAGCGGTGTTCGACCTCAACTACACCCAGTCGCTGCTGATCCAGTTCGTCTGGTTCATCGCCTACGGCGTCGCCTCCTTCCCCTCCGCCAAGCTGATCGAGCGGATCGGGTACAAGCGGTCCATGGTGGTGGGCTTGGTCATCATGGCGGTGGGCGCGGTGGGCTTCGTCCCCGCGTCGCAGTTCGCGTCCTACGGCTTCTTCCTGACGGCGCTGTTCGTGCTGGCCAGCGGCATCACGCTGCTTCAGGTGGCGGCCAACCCGTACGTGGCCGTGATCGGCCCGCCCGAGACGGCGTCGTTCCGCCTGAACCTGGTCCAGGCGTTCAATTCGCTGGGCACGTTCGTGGCCCCCACCTTCGGCGCCATGCTGATCCTGTCGCGGTCGGCGTCGGGCACCGCCGAGGGTGCCGGCCAGCCGCTCACCGCGGCGCAGCGGCTGGCCGACGCCCAGTCGGTGCAGGTCCCCTACCTGCTGATCGCGGCCGTGCTGGTGGGCATCGCGGTGGTCATCGGCCTGTTCAAGCTGCCGCAGCTGGGTGCGTCCACCAGCCGCATGGCCGCCGCCGACCGGGCCGGTCATTCGCTGTGGCGGCACCGCAACCTCGTGTTCGGCGTGCCGGCCATCGGCATCTACGTGCTGGCTGAGATCTGCGTGGGTTCGCTCCTCATCAGCTTCATCCAGCAGCCGAACATCGCCAACCTCAGCGCGGCCGACGCCAGCCACTACCTGACCCTGTTGTGGGGGGGCATGATGGTGGGCCGCTTCGTCGGCGCGTTCGTGATGCGCCACGTCGCGCCCGAGCGGCTGCTGGCCTTCGTGTCGCTCGTCGCCTTCGTGCTGGTGATGACGGCCGTGCTGGGCTCGGGCCACCTCGCCATGTGGGCGCTGGTGTTGGTGGGGCTGTTCCATTCCATCATGTTCCCGACGATCTTCACGCTGGGCATCAAGGGGCTGGGGCCGCTGACCGAGGAAGGATCGGGCCTGCTCATCATGGCGATCGCGGGCGGCGCGCTGGCGACCGTCCAGGCGTGGATCGCGGACAATTACGGGCTCGGCATCTCGTTCCTCGTGCCCGCCGCGTGCGAGCTCTACATCCTGTTCTACGCGGTGTGGGGCGCCAAGCCGACGGGCGCGCTCCCCGAGCCGGCGGTGATGCCGGCCGAGTAGCCAGGGTCCCCGGCCCGGCGGTCGCGCCGGGCCGGGGCCAAGAGGGTCGGATCGGGATATTCCAGGCCTAGGCGCCCGGCACCACCATGGCGCCGCGCGTGTCGTCCAGCGCCAGCTCCACCAGCGCGCGCATCGCCGTCTCCGCGGCCGGGGCGTCGCCCGCCGCCACCGCGTCGAACACGCGCGCGTGGTCGGGCACGGGGTCGCGGGGCAGCCCGCGGGCGCGCTGCTTGAACTTGGTGGTCCAGGCCACGGCGGCGCCGATGGAGGCGCTCAAGACCACCAGCGCGTCGTTGCGCGTCGCGCGCAGCAGCGCGTCGTGAAAGGCGCGGTCGGCGGCGCGGCCCTCGTCGGTCGCCAGCGAGTGGCGGCGCATCGCGGCCAACGCGTCGCGCATCCGCTTCACGTCGTCGCGGTCGCGCCGGTCCGCCGCCAGTCCGGCCGCGGGCGGCTCGATCAGCAGCCTGAGCTCGAACAGGCTACGTACCAGATCGGGGTCCGGCTCGCCCGCGAAGGCCCAGCCCAGCACGTCGGGGTCGAGCAGGTTCCAGCGCGCGCGCGGCAGTACGCGCGTGCCCGCGCGCGGGCGGCTCTCCACCAGCCCCTTGGCGGCCAGCGCGCGGATCGCCTCGCGGTACGCGCCGCGCGACACGTCCAGCGCCTCGGCAAAGGCGACCTCGCCCGACAGCGTGTCGCCCGGCCGATACTCGCCCGACAGGATGGCGGCCCCCAGCCGGTCGGCGATGGCGCCGCGCAGGCGGCGCCCCGTGCCGCGCCCCGCGCCCCCCGACCCGGCCTGTGCGTCCGCCGCCACGCTCGTTTCCTCTCTCATGGGGCGGAGCGTCCTTCCCCGCCGGAGCGCGGTCAACCGGAAAACGCCCCGCGACCGCGAGACACGGTGTTCCGGGCACGCGCGGGGCGCTATCGCCGCCCCGTACCGGCAAGAAAAGGGCGTGGGTGACGTGAGGCTATCGAACGAGACGCTGGACCGGGTGCCTGCCGACGTGGGCCGCCCTGGTTACGACCGGGCGGCGGCGCGCGCGGGCGTGGTGCACCTGGGGCTGGGCGCCTTCCACCGCGCGCACCAGGCGGTGGTGTTCGACGACGCCATGGCGGCGGGCGACCCGCGCTGGATGGTGACGGGCGCCTCGCTTCGTTCCCCCGACGCGCGGGACCGGTCGGCGCCGCAGGACGGGCTCTACGCGCTCCTGGTCCGCGACGGAGCGGGCGAGCGGGTGCGCGTGGTAGGATCGGTGCGCGACGTGCTGGTGGTGCCCGACGATCCCGCCGCCACGGTCGCGCGGCTGGCGCGTCCGGACACGCACCTCGTCACGCTGACGGTGACGGAGAAGGGGTACAAGCTGGACAGGTCCGGCGGCGGGCTGCTGCGAGATGATGCGGACGTGGCGCACGACCTCTCCGGCGGGGCGCCCCGCACCGCGCCGGGCCTGATCGCGGCGGGACTGGCTGCGCGCCGGTCGGCGGGGCTCGCGCCCTTCACCGCGCTGTCGTGCGACAACCTGCCCGACAACGGCGCGCTGCTGAAGGCGGCCGTGCTGGAGATGGCGGACGCGCTGGATCCGGCGCTGGCCGCCTGGGTGGCGGCGGAGGGCGCGTTCCCCGCGACCATGGTGGACCGCATCGTGCCCGCCGCCGACGCGGGCGTGCTGGCCGCCGCGCGCGATCGGCTGGGCATGGAGGACCTGGGGGCGCTGGCCACCGAACCCTTCTGGCAGTGGGTGGTGGAGGACCGTTTCTGCGGTCCCCGGCCCGACTTCGCATCGCTGGGCGTCCAGCTGACCGACCGGGTGGGGCCGTGGGAGGACGCCAAGCTGCGCCTGCTGAACGGCGCGCACTCCGGCATCGCCTATCTGGGCGGTCTGGCGGGCGACGATTTCGTGCACGAGTTCGTCGAGCGGCCGGAGGGCGCGCGCTTCGTGGAGCGGCTATGGGATCAGGCGGCGGCCACGCTGTCGCCGCCCGAGGGGATGGACGTGGTCGCCTATCGCCGCGACCTGATGGCGCGGTTCCGCAACCCCAGCCTGCGGCATCGCACGCGCCAGATCGCGATGGACGGGTCGCAGAAGCTGCCCCAGCGCCTCGTAGCCACGATGCGCGACGCGGCCGCGCGCGGCGGCGCGCTGGACGCGCTGGCGCTGGCGGTGGCGGGCTGGATGCGCTGGCAGGCGGGCCGCACCGACGGGGGCGAGGCGTTCGCGGTGGATGATCCGCTGGCCGACCGGCTGGCGGCCGCGCGGAGCGGCGGCGCGCCGGCGTTGCTGGCGGCCATCGGCGCGCAACTGGAGCCGGGCGCGCTCGACGCGGTGACGCGCGCGCTGACGGTGCTGGAGGAGCGCGGGGCGGCCGCAGCGGTGGCGACGCTGGAAACCTGATCCGGGACGCCCGGGCGGGCCGGTCGCCCGTCCGGGGTCGATCCCCGCGAAGCGTCGCTTCGCGGGGAAGCGCGTATCAGCGCGCCGACGCCTCGCGTCGCCCGTCCACGCGGCGCGCCACGCCCCAGGGGTTGTCGTCCCTGAGCGCGGGCGGCAGCAGGCCGGCCTCGATGTTCTGGAAGCAGATGGGACGCAGGAAGCGCTCGATCGCCGCCGTACCGACCGAGGTCGTCCGCCCGTCGCTGGTGGCGGGGAAGGGGCCGCCGTGCACCATGGCCGGGGCCACCTCCACGCCCGTCGGCCAGCCGTTGGCCAGCACGCGGCCGGCGCGCTCGGCCAGGACCGGCAGCAGGACGGCGGCCGCGTCGCGGTCGCCCTCGTCCATCTGGACGGTGGCGGTGAGCTGGCCTTCCATCGCCGAAACCAGCGTCGCCAGCTGGTCCAGGTCGTCGGCCGCCACGATCACCGACGACGAGCCGAACACCTCGTGCCCCAGCGCGGGATCGGCCAGGAAGCTGGCGGCATCGGTGCGGAAGATCGCGCCCTGCGCCTGGTTCACGCCGTCCCCCACCTTGCCGCGCGCGACGGGCGTCACGGCGGCGTGGGACGCCAGCGCGTCCACGCCCTTCTCGAAGCCGGCGTGGATGCCGGGCGTCAGCATGGTGGCGGTGGCCTGACCCTCCAGCGCCTCGCCCGCCGCCGCAACGAAGGCGTCCAGGTCCGGCCCCGCCACCGCCAGCACCAGGCCGGGATTGGTGCAGAACTGGCCCGCGCCCATGGTCAGCGACTGCACGAACGCGGTCGCCATCGCCTGTCCCCGCGCGGCGAGCGCCGCGGGCAGCACCACCACCGGGTTGATGCTTGACATCTCGGCGTAGACGGGGATCGGCACGTCGCGTTCGCTGGCGATCCGCACCAGCGCCAGTCCGCCGCCGCGGCTGCCCGTGAACCCCACCGCGCGCACGCGGGGATCAGCGACCAGCGCGGCGCCGAGCTCGTTGGTCTCGCCCGGCAGGTAGGAGAAGGTGCCCGCCGGCAGGCCCGCGGACCGGACTGCCGCCTGGATCGCGCGCGCCGCCAGCTCGCCCGTGCCGGGGTGCGCCGGGTGGCCCTTGACGATCACGGGGCAGCCCGCCGCCAGCGCGGAGGCGGTGTCGCCGCCCGCGACCGAGAAGGCGAGCGGGAAGTTCGACGCGCCGAACACCGCCACCGGGCCGACCGCGACATTCATGCGCCGCATGTCGGGCCGCGGCAGCGGCTGACGATCGGGCTGCGCCGTGTCGATCGTCGCGTCCAGCCAGTCGCCGCGGCGCACCACGTCGGCGAACAGGCGCAGCTGGCCGACCGTGCGCCCGCGCTCGCCCTCCAGCCGCGCGCGCGGCAGGCCGCTCTCGACCATGGCGCGCACGATCAGCTCGTCGCCGATGTCCAGGATGTTCTGCGCCGCCGCTTCCAGGAAGGCGGCGCGCGTCTCGGGGTCGGTGGCGCCGTAGGCAGGCGCGGCGTCGGCGGCCAGCGCGCAGGCGGCGTCCACCTCGCCCGAGCCGGCGGACGAGAAGTCGGGGCTCAGCGTCTCGCCCGTGGCGGGGTCGACGGCGGTGAAGCGCTTGGCCGTCTGGCGCGCATCGGCACCGATCAGCAGGGAACCGTCGATCATCGCACTACTCCGACCTAATCTCTGTCGCGGCGCCCTGCCACGGGGAGGGGGCGACCCGCAACCGCCCCTCCCCGGTTCCTCCGTCCCGCGTCAGCTTCCGAAACGGTTGAGCAGGTTCTCGATCCGCTCCTGCTGGCCCGAGCGCGGCGTGGGCGCGAAGTCCTTCGCCTCGGCTAGGTCGGCGATGCCGGCCAGGTCCAGCCCGGCCAGCGCCGCACCCGTCTCGCCCGTCCAGCCGGCGTAACGCTCGGCCTTGATGCCGTCGATCCGCCCGTCCTCGATGACCGCGGCGGCGTTCAGCAGCCCGCGCGCCACCGTGTCGATGCCGCCCACATGGCCGTGGAACAGGTCGACCGCGTCGGTGGACTGGCGGCGCACCTTGGCGTCGAAGTTGAAGCCGCCCGTGGTGAAGCCGCCCGCGCGCACGATCTCCAGCACCGCCAGCGTCAGTTCCTCGACCGAGTTGGGGAATTGATCGGTATCCCACCCGTTCTGCGGATCGCCGCGGTTGGCGTCGATCGAGCCGAAGATGCCGTAGGCGGCGGCCGTCGCGATCTCGTGCTCGAAGCTGTGGCTCGCCAGCGTCGCGTGGTTCGCCTCGATGTTGACGCGGACCTCGTTCTCCAGGCCGTAGTGCTTCAGGAAACCGTACACGGTGGCGGTGTCGAAGTCGTACTGGTGCTTGGTCGGCTCGAACGGCTTGGGCTCGATCAGGATGGTGCCGGTGAAGCCGATCTTGTGCTTATGCTCGACCACCAGGTTCAGGAAGCGGCCCAGATTGTCCAGCTCGCGCTTCATGTCGGTGTTCTGGAGCGTCTCATAGCCTTCGCGGCCGCCCCACAGCACGTAGTTGGCGCCGCCCAGCCGGTGCGTCGCCTCCAGCGCGTCGCGCACCTGCATCGCGCCCCAGGCGTAGACCTCCGGGTCCGGGCTGGTGGCGGCACCCGCCATGTAGCGCGGGTGGCTGAACAGGTTGGCCGTGCCCCAGAGCAGGCGGCGGCCCGTCTCGCCCTGGAGCTGTTCCAGGTGATCCACGGCCTCGGCGAACGAGCGGCGGAAGGCGGCGGCGCCGTCCGCGTCGGCCATGATGTCCACGTCGTGGAAGCAGTAGAAGGGCACGTCCAGCCGGCGCGTGAAGTCGAACAGCGCGGTGCGCTTGGCGGCGGCCGCTTCCGCCGAGTTGGGCCCCGCCAGCCAGGGGCGGTCGAAGGTGCCGGCGCCGAACACGTCGGAGCCCGGCCAGCAGAAGCCGTGCCACGCGCACACGGCGAAGCGGAGGTGGTCCTCCATCCGCTTGCCCAGCACCACGCGGTCCTTGTCGTACCAGCGATAGGCCAGCTCGTTGGTCGTCTCCGGCCCCTCGTAACGGACGGCGGGGACGTCGGCGAAATAGTCGGTCATGCGGGGTTCCTGTCGTTGAGGCGGGGATAGGCGTCGCGGAAGGCGGCGAGCTTGGGGGCGAACCGTTCGACCAGTTCGGGCTCGGGCGCGACGGTGTGCGAGACGGGCGGTGCGACGCAGACGTCGGCGGGCGCGCCGCCGTCCACCGCCAGCTGTGCCAGCCGCGCCGCGCCCAGTGCCGGACCCACCTCGCCGCCGCGCAGGTAATCGAGCTCGACGTTGAGCGCGGACGCCAGCGTGCGGCCCCAATAGGCCGAGCGCGCGCCGCCGCCGATCACGGACAACCGCTCCGGCCGGCTCCCGTCGGAACCCAGCGCGTCCAGGCCGTCGGCCAGAGTGAAGGCCACGCCCTCCAGCACCGCCTGCGCCAGCCGCTCCGGGCCGGTATCGTTGTCGAGCCTCAGGAAGGCGCCGCGCACCTCCGGGTCGTTGTGCGGCGTGCGTTCGCCCGAGAGGTAGGGCAGGAAGATCTCAGGCCCCGACGCCGGCCCCGCGCCTTCCGCCAGCGCGAACAGCTCGGCGGCACCCGCGGCACCCGTCAGCCGCGCGGCCCAGTCGACGCACGACGCCGCCGACAGGTGCACGCTCATGCGGTGCCACAGGCCGGGCAGCGCGTGGCAGAAGGCGTGCACGGCCCGGTCGGGATTGGAACGGAAGCGGCTGTCGCTGGCGAAGATCACGCCGCTGGTGCCCAGCGACAGCAGCGCGTCGCCGTCGCGCACCACGCCGACCCCCACCGCGCCCGCCGCGTTGTCGCCGCCGCCCGCCGCCACGGGGACGCGCGGCATCCCCCACGCCTCCGCCACGTCGGCGCGCAGGTTGCCCGTCACCTCCGTGCCCTCGTGGAGCGAGGGCATCTGCTCGACCGACAGGCCGCAGGCGGCAAGCAGCTCGTCGCTCCACCGTCGCGCGCCCACGTCCAGCCACAGCGTGCCCGCGCTGTCGGACAGGTCGGACGCCTTGGTCCCCGTCATCGCCAGACGGACGTAGTCCTTGGGCAGCAGCACGGTGCGAACGCGGTCGAACACCCGCGGCTCGTGGGTACGCGTCCAGAGGAGCTTGGGCGCGGTGAAGCCGGGCATGGCGATGTTGCCCGCCACGTCGCGCAAGGACGGCACCGCCGCCTCCAGCGCGCGGCACTCCGCGCCGGAGCGGCCGTCGTTCCACAGGATGGCGGGGCGAAGCGGCCGGTCATCCTCGCCCAGCAGCGTCGCGCCGTGCATCTGGCCCGCCAGCCCTACGCCGCGCACCGAGCGGCGCACGTCGGCGGGGATCGCGGCGACGGCCGCGCAGGTGGCGCGCCACCAGGCGTCCGGGTCCTGCTCGGACCATAAGGGGTGCGGCCGCTGGACGGTGAGCGCGGCCGTGCCCTGGCCCGCCACCGCGCCGCTCTCGTCCAGCACTACCGCCTTCACGCCCGACGTGCCGACGTCGATCCCCAGGAACATTGGTCGGTCCTCAGTCGCGGAAGGGGTTGACGGTGCGGATGCCGCCGTCGGGCTCGAAGAACAGCTCGGTCATCTTGGCCGAGCGCAGGTTGTTGCGGTCGCTGAGCTGCGTGTCGTGGTAGAACAGGAGCCAGCGGCCGTTCCACTGGACGATTGAGTGGTGGCTGGTCCAGCCCTGCACCGGCAACAGCACGTGGCCCTTGTAGCGGAACGGCCCCATCGGGCTGTCGCCCACCGCGTAGTTCACGAAGTGCGTGTCGCCCGTGGAATAGGTGAAGTAGTACTTCCCCTGCCGCTTGAAGACCCAGCTCGCCTCGAAGAAGCGGCGGTCGTGGTCGCCGCCCAGGATGGGCTTGCCTGCCTCGTCCAGCAGCACCGCGTCGCGCGGGGGCGCGGCGAACTGCTTCATGTCGGCGCTCATCACCGCCACCTTGGGATTGAGCGCGGGCTTGTTGTCCTGCTTCAGGTCGGTGTCGCCGGCGTTCGGATCGTAGCGGCCCGTGGCCCAGCGCTGGAGTTGGCCGCCCCAGATGCCGCCGAAATACATGTAGCTCTTTCCATCGTCGTCCGTGAATACGGCCGGATCCATGGAGAAGCTGCCGCGGATCGGCTGAGGCTCGGCCTTGAACGGGCCGGTGGGTGACTTGCTCGTCGCCACGCCGATGCGGAACACGCCAGCTTTGTCGCGACCGGGGAAATAGAGATAGTAGGTGCCGTTCTTGAACGCCGCGTCGGGCGCCCAGAGCTGCTTGCCCGCCCAGGGTACGTCCTTCAGGTCCAGGCCGACCGGATGCACCGTCACCGGCCCGCCCGGCCGGTCCATCGATAGCACGCGATAGTCGCGCATCGCGTACTGGCTGCCCAGGTCGTCGTCGGGGATTCCTGTATCGATGTCGTGGCTGGGATAGACGTAGAGACGGTTGCCGAAGACGTGCGCGGACGGGTCGGCGAAGAACAGGTCGCGGACCAGCGGCTGCGCCAAGTAGCGCCGCCCCTGCGGGTCGCGCGGCTCGGCGGCGGACCCCGCGGGGGTGGGGGCGGGGGCGGGGGCGGCCGACGCGGGGGTGGCCGCCTGGGGCGCGTCGGCCACCGCGACGCCGGCACCGGCGACGGCCAGCACCGCCGAGACGCCGGCGGCCATGATGTTCAGCATGGATCGCATGATTGGGTCATCCTCCCGCTGCGGCCTCTGGCGGACCGCGTTGATAGATAGCGCTACCATAGCCACGCGGCAGCGGTCGGACAAGGTGCAACCCCGCCCGGTGCCGGCTCGTCTACCGCAACGTCGCCGCCGTTGCTACCGGCGAACAACGGACCCCGCCGGCCTGCGAGCCGACGCTTGACGCGGGCGACGCACCCGTTAGCGATATCAGCGCCCGCCCGGGCGACGCGGAATCGACACCGCCCCGTCCGGCGCGGCGCGGGAACCGGCGTCGACCGGCGGGAGGGGACAGACGTGAACAGTGCCACGGGAACCACGGCCGGGGGGGCACCCGAGCGGGCCAACCACGGCTTCATCGCCGCCATCGTCGCGGTGGCGACCATCGGCGGCCTGCTGTTCGGCTACGACAGCGGCGCGGTGAACGGCACGCAGCCGGGACTGAAGGCCGCCTTCGCGCTGGACGAGGCGGGGCTGGGCTTCACCGTGGGCTCGCTCCTGATCGGCTGCTTCGTGGGCGCGTTCTTCGCCGGCACGCTGGCCGATAGGATGGGGCGGCGCAACGTGATGCGGCTGGCGGCCGTGCTGTTCCTGGGCGGCGCGCTGGTCCAGGGGATCACCGCGTCGCACACGCTGTTCGTGCTGGCGCGCATCGTGGGCGGCATGGCGGTGGGCGCGGCCTCCGTCCTGTCGCCGGCCTATATCTCGGAGGTGGCGCCCGCCAACATCCGCGGGCGCATGACCACGGTCCAGCAGATCATGGTCATCACCGGGCTGACGGCCGCCTTCGTGGTCAACTACTTCCTTCAGCAGGCGGCGGGCGACAGCTCCACCAACGAGCTGTGGGGCACGGGCCTGCCCGCGTGGCGCTGGATGTACCTGATGCAGGCGCTGCCCGCCGCCGTGTTCCTGGTGGCGCTGTTCTTCATCCCTGAGAGCCCGCGCTTCCTGGTCGCCAAGGGCCGCCACGACGAGGCGTCGGGCGTGCTGGCGCGCCTGTTCGGCCAGACGGTGGCGGTGGCCAAGCTAGAGGAGATCCGCGCGAGCTTCGCGGGCGCGGACCGGCCGCGCCTGTCCGACGTGCTGACGCCCGCCGGCGGGCGCGGCTTCCTGGGGATACGGTCCATCGTCTGGGCAGGGCTGGTGCTGGCGGTGTTCCAGCAACTCGTCGGCATCAACGTCATCTTCTACTACGGCGCGACGCTGTGGCAGCTGGCGGGCTTCACCGAAGGGGACGCGCTGCTCATCAACATCGTGTCGGGCGCGGTCTCCATCGCGGCCTGCTTCGTCACCATCGCGGTGATCGACCGGATCGGGCGCAAGCCGCTGTTGCTCATCGGCTCGGCGGGCATGGCCGTCACGCTGTTCGTGATGGTGTGGGCCTTCTCGCAAGGCTCGCTCGACGCGGGCGGCAAGCTGGTGCTGTCGCAGCAGCTGGGGATCGTGGCGGTGATCGCGGCCAACCTGTACGTGGTCTTCTTCAACGTCAGCTGGGGACCCGTCATGTGGGTCATGCTGGGTGAGATGTTCCCCAACCGCATCCGGGGCTCGGCGCTGGCCGTGTGCGGCTTCGCCCAGTGGTTCTCCAACTACCTGATCGCCCAGAGCTTCCCCGTGATGGCGGCGGGCATCGGGCTGGCGGCCAGCTACACCTTCTACGGCGCGTGCGCGGCGATCAGCTTCTTCCTGGTCCAGCGCTTCATCCGCGAAACCAAGGGCAAGGAGCTGGAGGCGATGGAAGGCTGAGCGCCCGAGGTCCGGCGCGGAGGATCAGTTCCCCCGCGCCGGGCCGGCCGCCATCGCGGCGCGCAGCCGCGCCTCTTCCGCCGCCACGGACGCCGCGTGCGCGTCCAGGTCGGCGGCCACGCTCTCCAGCGCGGCGTTGGCCGCGTCGAACAGCAGGCCCTTGGCCTCGGGCGTGCTGGCGGTGCGGCTCATGCTGGTGTTGCTCTGCGCCAGCGTCCCCTGGACGCGGGTGGCCCGCCGCATCAGCCGCGCGATCACCCAGCCATAGGCGCGTTCCGTCAGCACCCCCGAGCTGTGCGTGAAATCCACCATCAGACCGTCGCGCCGCAGCCGCTCGCACAAGGCGTCGTAGCCGCGGAAACCGAAGCCGCGCTCGCGCAGCACATCGCGCAGATCGCCCTCCGAGGCGTAGGTGATCGAGCAGGCAGAGAGCTTGGCGGGAGGCGGGGCGGCGGGTGCCGCGCGCTGCGCAGAGGCGGGCGCGGCGGTCAGGATCGCGACGGCGGCTAGGGCGCGCGGGAACATGGGGTTCGGCTCCGACAGGGTTCAGTGTTCACAGGGGCGTGACGGCCGCCTCCTGGCATTCCGCGTCGCGCCGGACCAGCCCGTCACGCCGCGAACAGCTCCATCTGCTTGGCCTTGGGCGCCACCAACGGCTTCACGTCCGCGCGGTCCGACAGCGCCACCGGCCGCCAGTCCTCGGCGATCAGGAACGGCCGCACCTTGGCGACCGACAGCGTGAGGCGACCCACGTCGGCCAGCGTCAGCCGCCGCCAGCGCCGCGAGGCCAGGATGCGGTCCACCGCCTTCACCCCCAGCCCCGGCACGCGCAGCAGCGCCTCGCGCGGGGCACGGTTCACGTCCACCGGGAAACGATCGCGGAAGCGCAGCGCCCAGGCGAGCTTGGGGTCCACGTCCAGCGGCAGCATCCCCGTGGCCGGGTCGGCGGCATCGGCCACCTCGTCGGCCGCGTAGTCGTAGAAGCGCATCAGCCAATCGGATTGGTAGAGCCGGTGCTCGCGCATCAGCGGCGGGCGCTGGAGCGGGAGCACGGCGGATGCGTCGGGAATGGGGCTGAAGGCGGAATAATAGACGCGCCGCAGCGCGAAGCGATCGTAGAGCTGCGACGCGCGGCCCACGATGTCGCGGTCGGTCGCGCTGTCGGCGCCGACGATCATCTGCGTCGACTGGCCGGCAGGCGCGAAGCGCGGCGCGGACTTGTACCGCTTCGACGCGTCGGCCGTGTCGGCGATGGCGGTCTTGAGCGTCCCCATCGCCCCTTCGATCCGGACACCGTCCTTCTCGGGCGCCAGCCGCTTCAGCCCGCCCGCGGTGGGCAGCTCGACGTTGATGGACACGCGGTCGGCGTACATGCCGGCGCGGTGCGTCAGCTCGGGGTCGGCGTCAGGGATCGACTTGAGGTGGATATAGCCGCGGAAGTCGTGGTCCTCGCGCAAGGACCGCGCCACCTCCACCAGCTGCTCCATGGTATAGTCGGACGAGCGGATGATGCCCGACGACAAGAACAGCCCCTCAATATAGTTGCGGCGGTAGAAGGCCAGCGTCAGCTTCACCACCTCGTCCGCCGTGAAGCGCGCGCGCCGGACGTTCGAAGACTTGCGGTTGATGCAGTAGTGGCAGTCGAAGATGCAAGCGTTCGTCAGCAGGATCTTGAGCAGGCTGATGCACCGTCCGTCGGGCGCGTAGGCGTGGCAGATGCCCATGCCCTCGGTCGAACCTAGGCCCTTGCCGTCGCGGCTGTCGCGCTTGGACGTGCCCGACGACGCGCAGGACGCGTCGTACTTCGCAGCGTCCGCCAGGATCGCCAGTTTCTCGCGGGTGTCGAGCTGCGCCATTCGCCCTGGAACATAGGAAGACCGGCGCCCGATTGCGAGCGCCGGTTGCCCGTTTCTACACGCCCCGGCGCTTCAGTTCCGGCTCGAGCTGCGACCAGCTGAGGACGTTGGCGACCGCCTCGTCGTTAATGAAGAAGGTGGGGGTGCCCGTGACCTTGTTGGCGCTCTGGGCGTCGCTCGTCACCTTGACCAGCGCGTCCGTGCGCGTCCGGTCGGCCAGGCAGGCGCGCGCCTTGGCCTCGGGGACGCCGCGCTGCTTCATGAAGTCCACCAGTCCCATGGCGTCGGCCAGCATCGTCATGGTCGCGGCGGGGGAAGCGTTGTTCAGCTTCGCCTCGAAACCGGGCTGGGCGGCCGCCGCCTGGAGCTTGCCGAGATAGGCGTCCTGGTTGCCGTACATCTGCTCCAGGACCGGGAACCAGGTGGCCAGGTCGCCGCACGTGCCCAGGAGCGCCGCCGCCAGGTCCTGCGGCCCGTGGACCAGATAGTCGCGGAACTCGTAGGAGACCTTGCCCGTCGCCACGTAGCGCTTGAGCGGCTCCATCGCCTCGCGCCCGAACGCGCCGCAGGTGGGGCAGGTGCGCGCGCCGTACTCGACCAGCTTCACCGGCGCCTCCGGATTGCCCATGCGAAAGCCCTCGGCGGTCTTCGCCACCGTGTCGGCCCAGTTGCTGCCGGCGGGCGCGGGCACGGCGGCCACGGGGGCGGCGGACTGGCCGTTGCCGGCGCCCGCCCCGTCGCCGCAGGCGGCGAGCGCGAGCGGCAGCAGGGCGGCGGCGAGTGGGAAGGACTTCATCTGCTACTCCTGGATCATCGAGCGCCGGCGGTGCGCATCACGGGTTCCAGCCCGGCCCAGTCCACGCCCGCCACGAACCGGCCGTTGACGAAGAAGGCTGGCGTGCCCTGCACCTCCGCCGGGGCCGCCGCGGTCATGGCGGTGATGCGGTCCACGCCCGCCTTGTCAGCGAAGCAGGCGTCGAGGCGCGCCGGCGTGACGCCGTTCGCCCGCCCGATCTCGGACAGGCCCGCCCCGTCGGCCAGCGCGCGCAGCTGCGTCAGCGGGGGCTTGCCCTTCAGCGCCTCGCCGTTGGCGCGGGCGAAGGCGCCGGCGCGGTCGAGCCACCGGGGCTGGGCCGCGAAGATCGCCGCCGACGTGGCCGCGAAGCCGCGCGGGCCCGCGCAACGCGCCACCACGGCCGCCGCCAGGTCGAACGGGTCGCGGATCAGGTGGCGGAACTCCCAGCTGGCCGAGCCGGAGCGCAGCATCCGCTTGAGCCCCGCGTCCGCGTCGCGCGAGAAGTCGGCGCAGTGCGAGCAGGTGTAGCTGGCATATTCCACCAGCTTCGCGCGCGCGGCCGGATTGCCCATGAGATACGCGCCGGCGGGCGTGGACGCCGTGACGGTCGACCAGTCGCGCTGCTGCGCCGCGACGCCGGGCACCGCCGGCACCGCCAGCGAGGCGAGGAGGGGAAGGGTGAGGAGGGGAAGGACACGCATGATCTTTATCCTATCCGCGGCAGACCGCCGGTGGCCGCCACCCCCGCCGCCAGCGATTCGAGCACCGCCTTCAGCTCCGGGTCGGCGATGGCGCGCAGCGAACCGCCCATCTCGGCCGGCATTGCCCTGACCGAGGGCGGCCCCGAGCGTGGCGGCCGCGCGGCCGCCACGTCGCCCTGGCGAAAGGCGAGGCGCGCGACCGCGGGATAGCCGAAGAAGCGGTTCACCCGCTCCACGATCTCCGGCCCCACGTGCTGCATCATGGGCGCGAAGGCGCCGCGCACGGTCAGCGTCAGCACGCCGTCCTGCTTTTGGCCGGGCGGGAAGCGGATCGACTCGGGGCGGCTGGCGCCCGCGTAGCGCTCGCCCACGATCTCGGGCCAGCGGCTGACCACCGCCGACTGGACGAAGCCGAAGCGGCGGAAGGCGACGCCGCCCACGCTGGGCAGCAGCTCCGACACGGCGCGCGACCGGTTCTGCCGCTCGGGCTCGGCGGCGGCGCGGCCCCGCCGGGGGGCGGGGCCGGGGCCTGAGGTGTCGGTGGAGCCGCGCTTGCTCATCGCGTGCCCCATGCCATAGCGCGGGCGTGGACGCCAAGGGATCATCGGACGTGACCGGCCGCGCGCGGCCGGTCACGTCCGGCCGACGCGGGCGGCGCGAGCCGACTGCGACCGACGACGACGGCCGGCGCGGAGCGACCGACGACGCGGGGGCGGACGAGCCTGCGTCGGACGCCTCGCGCCGGCCGGGCGAGCAGGAAGCGGGCGAGGT
>Ga0325400_1000089_pt1 | contig 53601 bp, 22 predicted proteins | sample PopdelMetagenome_2_FD_205662 | JGI IMG/M metagenome (GOLD analysis project Ga0325400, IMG submission 205662) | Populus deltoides microbial communities from Bellville, Georgia, United States - Xylem-PdKOR-R1 | ecosystem: Host-associated > Plants > Phyllosphere > Stem > Wood/Secondary xylem... | reverse complement strand
GGTTCATAAGGAACCGTGGGAGGGGGGCTGTTGTTTCTTCATCATCAGCTCCCTTTTATGTTCGTTTTTTTTCCTGCTTCTTGAGAGATTAGCCGGCCATGGTTTTGTTTTTTCTATATACATGAATGGAGCATGCCTTTTTTTTCTTTCTTTCTTTCTTGCTGTTTGCATGGGGGATTTAAAGCAGGTTTTAGTTTTGTCAAAGAAAGGGATTTGTGGGTATGAACACTGTCACTAAAATGGGTTTATAGGGATGAACACTCACTAAATTCGGTTTTATTTCTCTCCAGTTATGATTTTTTTTAATTGCTTTAAGCTTTCTTGTAAATTTTAGAATATATGTGACGATTGGTTACCTTTTATTGCGATTCTTGTATTTAGTTGCGATGCTTGTGGTTTTTTTTTTTAAATGTTTTCTTGTGTGTTGCATACGACCAATACCCTAACATGTTTTGAACGTTCTTTTTTTTATTCAAAAAATATTGGAAGTTTCGAAAATGTGTTTTCATATGGATTTCTTAAACACAACAAAAATTATTTTTTTGCATTTCTGGATTTTACAACATGTTTGTAAAACTCTAAAGGGTATTGGCCAATATTCCAAAAAATATAAAAAATCTTATTTTGAGGGGGGGAATTCATCTATTATTCACCGCTAATGTTTGGATAAAGAAATCCTTAAAGGACGAATATCCAAAATATTATTGGGAATAATTTGTTATTATTCACTGTTAATATTTGGATAAAGAAACCCGGAGTGGTAAATATCCAAAATAATTTTCTAGAAATAATAAATCTGCACAAATCCTTGAAAGAAGCCTTGATTATAATCGAGGACATTTCAATTTTTTTACTCCACGGTTTAAGAGCCGTGAGAGTATAAAACACTAAGATAAAAAAAATAGGTTTTTTTAAGCACCATAGATTTCTAAATTTTTGTCCCTCCTCCTTGCGATTTACGAGTCGCAAACTCTTGAAAAACTAAGGAGAAAATGAGCTTTTAAAGCACATGGAACTTCCTTGGATTTCTATCCCAATAAATTTAGTTTGAATCAAAACCTAGAAAACTGATAGGATTAGAAAAACACCAACACCATAGCAATTACAAGACAAACCAAACACTAAGCAGCTTACCTTAGGTAGGGCGTACTAGGGGTGCTAATACCTTCCCTTTACACAACCAGTCCCTTGCCTTAGAATCTCTGAAAGACCAGTTAAGTTTTCAAGTGACCATAATACTAGGTGGCGACTCCTTTACACAAAAAAGACCCTGAAATAAACCGATGGTCGCCGCGACGCCGCGAGGGTGCGACAACCTAGTAAAACAAAAAATACCAGAACCCTGTAAAAAATCTCACTACTTAACCAAACAACAATGGAATCATCACAGAACCATGAAGATCAAGAACACTACATTAAAAATTAGCAACATTAGCATGTAATAACAATCATATTTAACAAATAATTTGCAATAGATCTACAAAATTATCCTATAAAATTAGTTAATAAAACAATATATATTCTCTTTAAATTACAAACATAATCTCTAAAATATGAGTTTTTGATTATACCTGTTATTTTAATTTTTCACCTTGTTCCCTGCAAGATGGAATTTTTGGAAACCTAAATTAACGGGAGAAGAAAGGAAAATGACAAATTGTGGAAAATGACGCATGAGATAGGTTTTTAGAGAAGGAATTGAAAGGGAAAGTGAGTTTGGTTTCTAGATAAGGAATAGAAAGGAAAATATGAGTTAATTAGGTTTCTGGAGCAGGAAAGAAAGGGACATGGGTTCTTCTAGAGAATGAAGAAATTTTGTTTGTGTGGGTTCTCTTTTGTTTTCAGGTATAGGTATAGATGGACCAATAAATAATTAACACATAATTTTTTTTTATAAAAGTTAAAATTTATTTTTTTTATCAACAACCAACCATGTTAGCAACAGAAAATCCGTTTCTGATTTTTAATTTATTAATTTAATTTTTAGTATTTGAATTTTCATTACTAAATCCGTTTCTAATATTAAAAAATTAATATATATACAATATGTTGCTAATTTGTTACTAAAATTACATCTAAATTATTTTGATGCTAACATCCCATGCTGATTAAACTCTTTCCTAGTAATGTGTTAGTAAATATTCAAGATGCTTTTAGTTATCTTGAAATGATAGAAAAAATATCAAAACTATATAATAAACCAAAAGAAAACGCTATTTCACTAAAAAGATGGTGATTTTGTAATTATGTTTGGTATTTTAATTATTTTGGATATTGTAAGTGGTGTTAATGTACGTAATGTTGATATAATTGTAAAATTTAGTTTTTATTTTATTTATTTTAGAAAATATGTTTTTTTTAATATTTTTCTCTTTATAGTTGGTATTTTATTTTTATCATTTTACACTTGGTTTATTGTCATTATTTTTTTCTACTTTGTTTTAATGTATTTTTAGTTTTTTCTTTCATTGTTTTTTGAAAACAATATTACCTTTTATTCTTTCACTTGGTCTATTTATACTTTTTTTCTAAAACATTACTTTACACAGACTAAAAAAATAATATTTCATTGTAGAAATTGCAACATTGTTTGTTTCTGTTTTCCCGGTTATGTTAAAGATTAGCTTGAAATTTCATATATTTTTATTAATGCATATTGTCTTTATTATATTTTATATATGTAAGCATTGATTTTGTGATTCACAAATTACATATTTTTTTTACTTAATGTAAAAATAAAAAGCGTTAATAACACCTACATATTAATTCTTTTGCGTTAAAAAAAACATTATTTGACCTGGAGCTAACAGAGTTGAATAAATATGTTAATATTTTATTTTTTGTATTTATTAGCATAAATAGTTCAATGTATTTAATTAAATACATGCATATGCCTTTTTATTTATAATCAATTTAAAAAAAAATAAAAAGCTTGCATATTTATTTTTTTTAAAAAATTAACCGATCCATGAAGAAGCACTGGTCAAATAAATAGTATTTAGTTAAATGGATAAAAATATAAAAAAATAAATTTATCTTTCAAATAGTTTTTGTCATTTATTTAGGATATCCCTTTAATCCTAAATATCTTACTCTTTTATTTTGAATCAATAGCTAAATATGACGTTAATTAAAGCTACATGGGATAGTCTTGTTACACGTACGTATCACGTTGCATCATTGTACTCTAAAAAAAAATATTCTATTTTAATTATGCAAAAATATTATTATCTAACATCAATAAAAAAAATAATTTTTATCAGCAGAATCAATGATCTAGAAAGTAGAATTAATTTAATTTGGTAATGCAATTAGGAACCCGAAGCACTGATTTGAAACCCATCCCATTAGCAGCACCATTACATATATTTATTAACAAAATTTAAAATTAAAAGAAACTAAAAGGTGGGGTTTGAACAGTTCATTTTATTGTGAGGGTAGTTTAGTTTTTTTTTTTAATCAAACTTTTTATCTCTTCAAATAGCATAACAAATTTTAAAAATAATCAAAGTATAAAACACAGAGAAATAAACTTTGAATTAGCCATCAAATAAAAAGATTTTATGCAATATCCTTCTGTCTTTATTTACTTATATTCGCAACCCTTATGATCTCTTTTCATTTTGATTCAGTCTCATGACCCTAACTAAGCATGGAGGAAGGATTGAATTAATAGGAGTAAATTCAAATCGATATAATTTTATTTTTTAAAATTAATATAATTTTATTTTTTAAAAAGTTAAATTGTTTCTAGATTAAATTTTTAAATCAAATAAATTTTAACTAAGATAAGTTTAAATCCATAGTAAGTGAAATTCATTGAAAAGATAAGTTTCTGCAAAAAAAGAAAGAAAAAAAAGGGTGAAAATATAAAGTTTACAAGCACTAATTAACACATGTTTATTGTTCCAGGTTGTTTGCTTGCTTGATTAGAAAGTACTTTTACAGGTATGTAATGTAGGATGTGGTTTTTGGCTACAAAAGAAAAGGAATCATAAGGTTCAAAGAGTGTTTCATGGTTTCAAAAATTGAGGACCACTATCAATAGTTCGACTCTTGATGTCATTCATCTTTTCTTTTGCCGTTTTTCTTTGATTTGCTGCTTTTTTTTTCTTTTTACTTTGCTAAGGTATACCCATTTTATCTTGGATGTCTCTTTTTTTTCTAGTGATTTGGGCATGCTCCCTAGCATTTGAGTTTTCCTGAGCTCTTATGCCTTTTTTTGCCTTCTCACGGCTTTTTCGCTTTTCTCATTGAAATTTTCTCTTACCCTCCATTGTGGGGTGTGATCCTAGTAGGGATTTGTTTTTTGAAAGAAAAATTATTCAGGCTTAAAATAGGACCGCAAGGGATGTACTTATTTCAGAACATGAAAGGAATAACAAAGATGGCTTTCCTCATTTCAAGCGCAAGCAGTTAAGATCAATAAACTTTGACCTCGTCCAGTGTGATGATTTGGCCTTTGCAAAGATGCATTTCATGAGTCATGAGCAACGAGTTCACTACATACCATTATTCATACATTTAAAGACACATGATTCAAGAGTCCTGGGGTAAGGGTGTTTATTTCATTTCTTTTTTTTCTTTTTTTCAGTTTATAATTTAGTCACCTCAATGATGGAGTTGCTTGATTCACTTGTCATTCTACAAGTAGAATGTCAAAAATATCGTTTTTGAATAAAAATCAAATTATTTTTGAAATCAAAATGCTAGATCAATTTTTCAAAACTTCAACGGAAACTACTTTTGGTAAAAGAGATGAATTGCGTCTATGAGATCACGCGAGGCTTTCAAAGTGTATTTGTGAGTTCTTATAAGAAAAATCTCTCAAGAAAATGAATAATGCATGGTCGTAAACATGATTGAATGAAAAACTCATTATTTCATTGAAACTCTGAAAGAAAAACTCAACAACAAAGAACTTATGCCAACATCTTGGGCTATGAATACTGGCATGGTAACACATAAAAGGGCTAAACATTTAGCGATCATTGATTGAAATTTTTGAAATCTTTCAATCATTCATTCTCCTCGGCAAGAGCATCTTTTCAACAGTTAGTTGAAGTCACATGCAAACCATTCTCAGCCTAGTATCACCATAGCTTCTTTTCTTCAAGATATTGATTTCTGGGAGTTAGTGTGAAGAAATTAGCTACAGGAAGGGTAACTGCTTTGACAACTAACTTCAGTGTCCTTTCCTTTTCCATCCAAAACCATTCTTCTCAATCGGGTCAACAATTTTACCTAACCCAATGGCTTGTTCAATCCTCTCAGCTATAACGACAAAGTCAGTGAAATGTTGTGCAGAGCTTCTAACCAAGTATTCAAAGTATGGAGCATTAAAGGTGTTGGAAAATAAACTGATCATCTCTTTTTCCAACATGGAAGGGTTAACTTGTGCAGCTAACTCGCTCCATCTTCTAGCGTATTCCCTTATTGACTTCTTGTTGTCCTTCTCCATAGCTTGTAAGCTTAACCGATGAGGGCCCACGTCTATGTTGAACTTATATTGCCTCATGAAGGCATCAACTAAATCCTTCCATTTTTTAACCTTGGTATTGTCCAACTACATATACCAAGTGAGGGCAGCGTCATTCAAGCTGTCTTGAAAGAAATGAATCAGCAGTTTCTCATAATCAACCACCTCAACCATTTTGTTGCAGTATGCCTTGAGATGAGTTACAAGGCATTGAGTTCCAGTGTATTTAATGAATTCTAGCACCCTAAATTTTTTAGGAATGACTACGTTAGGTACCAAACACATCCTGGCAGCTTTCACCATGTCACACAAATGGTTTCCCTCAATTGCCCTTACCCTCTCTTCTAGGGCAGTCCATTTTTCCAGACCCTCTTTTTTTACCATCTTGCCCTTTTGAGATTCCTTCTTTGTAGAATCAATGGTAAACGACATTCTCATGGGGTATGCTGGTTGGAAATGCCTGGCTTGTTGAAAATCAGATGACAACCCATTTGCCCCCAGATTCTGTGGATTGAAGGCATTTACGAGCATAGGTTTAGGCTGAACTATACGTGTTGCTTTTCCGGATTTGTCTCTCAAGGCCTGTTCGAGTAGACTAGTACGCCTTACAACTTCTTCTTTAAGATTGTCCACCTCTTTTTGGTGTTGGGCTTCCAACTAGGCTCTTTCTTTGTTTTCCATTTATCTTTTTCTCGAATGAGTGTTATAGGTGGGTTTCAATGGGGAACCTATATTTTAATCTGCTAAATGTAAATCATGCAATTATGCAAAAATGTTCATTCGATTAAAAAAATGCGTATGAAATGCGGACTCCCCCTTCATGGGATGACAACTTAATATGAAGATCCTAATTGTTGAGTGCATCAAGGGGTTGGTCATTATCTAGTTTCAAAGGGTCTCTCGCATGCTTAGTGATCATCCTTGAAAAGTCGATATGAGGCTTACAAGTAGTATGAAGATAAAGGCCCTGAGTACTATCAGTTTGACATATCAACCACTTCCAAGTAAACAATCAAACGAGGGTTGGATGGTTTCACGAGTCTTGTCCACGCTAAAGCCATTGGGGTACCGTTACTTCTCCACCTATCCTAGATTTTAAGGTGTGTGCTTTTAACGTGATGCATGCCAATATAAACAAGGATGCATGCAACAACAGTAAATGCAAGAAAAATAAACAAATAAACACAACATAACACAAATTATAGCAATTGACAAACAAAAGGCAAAGCTTAGTCCATTAGTCCCTAGCGGAGTCGCCATTTTGTCACACCTGGACATCGCAGTGGCCTTAAAATTTTTCTTAGAAAGAAAAGGAACAGATATCTGGCATCTTGTTCTTTTAGGAGAAAAAAGTCTTGTTTAAGGAGTTGCTACCTAGTATTATGGTCACTAGAAACCCTAACTGGTCAACAGAGATTCTATGGTTCAGGACTGGTTATGTAAAATGAAAGATATTATCACCCCTTAACGTCCTGCTTGAGGCAGGCTGCATTGCTGGTTTCGTCTTAAATTGCTAAATGTTTATTAGTTTATGCTATGATAATTTGTTTATAATATTCCTGACTCTGGCGCCAGTGAATATTCAACTACGGATACTTCCAACTCTGGCGTTGATAAATATTACGTAGCTATAAAATAAATTTAGATCAATATTTTTATTCTTGACTCTAGCGTCAAAAAATAAACAAATAAAAATAAATTTATTTTTACACATGCACATATTTTTTTATTTTTCTAGCTAAATAAAATAAAATACAATGAATAAAAATAATATAAATTTAAATCAGTATTTTTATTCCTGACTCTGGCGTCAGTGAATAAACCAATAAATAAATTTATTATTTTTATTCATGCATACATATATATTTTTATTTTTTATTTTTTTTGATGCTGGGTCTAACCTAACCCGTACGAGTTGGGCTGAACCAGCCTGGTCACTGGCTCAAACCAGTGACCAAACCAAGTAGCAGGCGTGCATGACAGCGCACGCCTGCAACAGAAACAAAGGAATTGTAAAAGTAAAATTCACTGCTACAGTGCATGTGAATTATAACGCAAAAGCTACTGTAGCAAATGAATTATAACGCAAAAGCTACTGTAGCAAAGCAAATGAAATTTAAGGCAACAGAGAAGAACGAAGGAACTTACCTGATGCGCGGAGACGAAGTCGAAGACGATGGTAATGGTGTGCTCTGGTCAATGCTTCTGTTTTTCTTCTCTGTCTGTCTGCGTGTTACTGGGTTCTTTGTTCTCTCTATTTTTTCTTTGGTTTTCCGATCTGAGTTCTTTCTATGCTCTTTTAATCTTTCTGTCTTTTCTCTTTGTGAATTTTTTAGTTTTTCTCCTTCTCTCGATCCCCTTTGCTCTCCTTCCCTGGTCCTTCCTCTCTCTTCTGGTTTTTCTATTCTTCTTTACGTTTCTCCTTCCCCCCTCTGTTTCCCCCTTTTTTTTTTTTTTTTTTTCTGTCTCTCGTTCTCCTGGTTTTTTCGTCTTCTACTCTCCCAGTTGCCCCCTGTTAATCTATTTTTTCGTTCTTCTCCTATGTCTCCCTCTCTGTTCTGTGATTCTGCGTCTCCCTCTCTTCTTTTTTTCTTTTCCCAGTCCTCCTGTTCTTCCCCCCAGTTTTTCCTTTTGTTTCCTCAGCCCAGTCTTCCTTTATTTTTGCTCTCTGCGTGCATGGCTTCCCCCTTTGTTCATCTGCTGTGCTCAATATTTATAGGCAAGAGAACACCCTTGCACTTCCTAACCTCCATTAATGGCACATCGTGGGCAAAAAAAAACGTTACCACGTTCTGTTCTGTTGGATGGAGGAGGTGAACAGCAAAGTGTTAATGGCCATTTTCATTTTGGTCCTCGAAGTGTTGGAAGTTTTGTAATTAAGACCCTAGTTAAATTGTAATTGGATCCCTGCATTTCGGTGACTTTTACATGTTAGTCATTGGCCTTTAATATATTGCAATTGTGCCCCCAATTAAACCCAAACTTTGTTATTTCTTCAATTAAGTCCCTGATTTCATTAATTAACTTAATTCCAAGTTCACTTAAGTCCAAAAACTTATCAATTCTCCAATTAAACCCTTAATTTGATTAATTAAATTAATTCCAAGCTCAATTAAGTCTCAAAACTTATCAATTCTCCAATTAAACCCTGAATTTGATTAATTAAATTAATTCAAAGCTCAATTAAGTCTCGAAATTTATCAATTCTCCAATTAAGCCCTTAATTTGATTAATTAAACTAGTCAATAGTTTAATTAAATCTCTAAACTTCCAATCATGTTGCCCTAAACCTAAATTTTAATTTATTTCATTTTTTTTTGTTTTTCATCATCATTATTTCATCATTTTTGTTTTATCATTTTTAGTAAATAATAATAATAATAATAATAATAATAATAATAATAAGGGCAAAAAATTGGATTATGACAGAGTAAAAATGAAAACATATAACCATGGATTTTGTATTAGGACTGACTAAGGGAAAAAAAAGTAATGATACTTGTCATAACCTAATTTTTTATTCTTTTTATTTTTATTTTTACTATATTTTTGCAAAAAATAATAATAAAAAATGATGAAAAAATAAAAAAATGATGATGAAAAACAAATAAAAAATAAAATGAATGAAGAATAAATTAAAATTTAGACTAAGACAACATAATTGGAAGTTTGGGGACTTAATTAAATTTTGGATTAGTTTAATTAACCAGATCAAGAGCTTAATTGAAGAATTAATAAGTTTTGAAACTTAATTGAACTTGAAATTAGTTTAATTAATGAAATCAGTAGTTTAATTGAACAAATACATACCAAAGTTTGGGGCTAATTTGGGTTAAAATTACAGGGAATTAAAATCTAAGGATCAAAGTGAAAAGGATGGTGGTACTGCAGGGAGCTTAATTGATTTTTCAAGGAGTAATTTTGAAAGAATTAAAAGTTAAAGAGTCAATTAAAGACTGAAATGACTGGTTCGTAAAAGGAGCCAAAATGTAGGGGTCTAATTAAATGTTATCCAGGGGTTTGATTACAAATATGTCAACACTTTCAAGGATCAAACTGAAAATGGCCATTAACATCCAAAAACGGCGCCGTTTCCAGACACACTGTTCATCTTCCTCAACGCCTCAGCCGTCCACGACGCAGTACGTTACTGAAACGTACGGCATTCTCTGGCTAGAAGGCCAGAAAAGAAAAAACAGAAGGGGATCCCGAGAAAGGAGTGAACAGGGGGACGAAAAAAGAGATAGAGACCGAGAGAGAAAGGAGGCGGGAACCGAGAACAATGGAGGAACGAAGAGAAGCCAGGGGAACGGGCAAATACAGGAGGAACTGAGGGAGAAAAACAGAGGAAATTCCAAGACAACAGAGAACAACTCAGGAACAAAAACAGACGGACGAACGAACAACACACGAAAGAGGAAAAACACAGATTCAGTAGAGAGAGAGAACAGAAAGAGACAAAGGAGAAAAGGGAGAGAACAAAGACAAAAAAAAGAAAGAGACCCTGGAGAAAGAAGAAACCCAGAAGAACAAAGGGGAGGTCGGGACAGTTGCCTAGCAGGCCGACCCTCCACAGTGGGGGGCAATTGCCCCTTATTTTTTTTTTAAAAATATTTTTTATATTAAAATATTAATATTATTGTTGACTTATATCTTAATATATAATATATAATATATATTATACATTTCCAGGTAGTTACCTCTAATTTTTTTTTTTAATCTTTTTCTAACCCTAATCAATTGAATTTTTTTTTTTTAGCTGTTATTCCCTGCCTCTTTCCTATATGCAAAATTCTTTTCAAGTATATTTAAGCAATTAACATCTTTTACCTTTTGCTTTATGTATAGGTTAAGTTCCTTTATTTTTCCTATTTGTTTTATAGTCTAATTTTAATTTTATTCTTTTATAATTAGTTATTTAAAATATTAGGATTTATCATAATTTAAGGGTTTTGATATGAATATGTTCAAAATAAATGTTTGAATATGCTAATTTAATCAATTAAATGTTTCTTTTTTATTATAAAGGAATAAATTAATATTCAGACAAAACCACTATTCTTTGTATCTCTTGCATTAACAAAGTAGTTTATTGAAATTTAACATTTTCATATGATTTGTTTGTAAGTAAAATATAAAGAAAAAAACATGTTTTTCAAGCATTGTTTATCTTACACATACACTAGTCATTGTTCCTCAATTAAATGTCTAGAAATGATTAAGTATAATTTAATCAACATACTTATTATATGCATTGTTGCTACCCAATTTTTGACCCAATATTTTGATAAATTTTTTAGAAAAACAAAAAAATAGAAAAAAACAACGAAGAACCCAAAAAATACATTATTGATATATTTGTATCATTTTTAACATTTTCAGCGTTGTCTCAAAAAAATTTAATTTTCAAAGGTCTTTTAAACATGTTCGACTTTAACTCGTCATTTTTCAAGTTATTGATTTTCCACGTTTGAGTCGACGTTGATATTGCTTGTTTTAAAAAAAAATCAAATTACAAAAAAAATGAAGATTTGCAAAAAAAAAAAAAAAAGAGTTAAGGGACCAAGTTTGGAGACCCAGCCATACTTCTCCTATAAATACCACCACACCAACACATACAAAGGGGGGCCAGAGGCGGAGAAAATTGGTGGGGGTCCATCTTAAAAAAAAAGAAGAAAAAAACCCTAAAACCCAAAAAAAAGAACCCTATAAACCTCAACCCTTGGTCGCTCCCCTCCTCTAGTCGCTGCTCTCCCTCTCAGCCACAAGACAGCCACCACATACTCTCTTTTCCTCTCATAGCCCCCGTCTCTAAGCCTTACTAGACCTTCCCTCTCACAGAACCCAAGCCGATCTTCCCCCACAGAACAACCTCCCTTCCTGATTCTCCACTGACCCAACCATTCCTGTCGACTGAACACAACAACAGTTCCCTCACTCTCCCTTCCTCTTCATTGCTAACAACAACTCATTGTAGAGAAGATGAAGAAATAAGAAGGGAGGTCGAAGGACAGCAAAGAAGGGGCAGAAAACCAAGACTTTAAGGGTGCTGGTCTCCTAACCATGGCAGCAGTGGACGACACCGCCGATGTAGAAATGAAGGAGGAGGAGAGAAGTTGCTGATCTAGCCATCCACATGTGTGGTCTGTCAGCGGCACATGCAAAAAAACCTGGCTCCAGATCCAGCAACCCAAGCACGACAGAACCTACAGAACCTGCCGACCACAACCCACAAACGCTCTGACATTAGAGCCATCAACCACTTGAAGAAGAAGGAAAGAATGACAAATGGAGAAACAGACCCGACATATTTGAGAAGGAAAAGATAAAATCAACTGCTTATGCGTTTTCTTTTGTTGCAGGTAACGGTGGTCCTCACTGCCAGCAGAGTAGGGAAGAGGAGAAGAAGCCAAGCAAGATCCACCCCTTCCCCTATTTTTTCTTGTGGCGGCCGCACGTGGAGAAGATGTGCCACCACTGTTCTTGCAGATCCAGAAGACCTTCCAACAGTTTTTGGATTTTTGGGGTTTATTTTGAAGTTTTTTGAATTGTATTTGATTTATTTTAAATTTTTGTTATTTTGTTAACATGTAATTGAGGGTGTGTGCAAGTAAAAATAGTGAAAAGTGATGTGTGGATGTTTGTACTTTTTTATGTGTTTTTTTTAATGATAAAAAACCAAAAGGATAAAAAAATTTAAAAAGACAAGAAGAATTTAATGTTTTGATTTACTCATGGTTAAGGATTACAAGCTTATATGTAAGACATATTCTTGAAATCCAATGAAAAGACAAAACCTTTAAAACTTCTATAGCATATCAAAACCACGAAGCAGCTTACCTTAGGTAGGGTGCGCTAGGGGTGCTAAAACCTTTCCTAGCTACAACTAGTCCCTTACCCGTGAATCTCTGACAAAGATCAGTACGTCCGAGTTTTCTAGTAACCCTTAATCAAATATTAGGTGGCGACTCCCAAATGAAAAAACAAAAGAACGAAACTCGCCATCGACGCCGCACGGGCACGTACAACATGTATATAGATATGAATTGAAAGAGTTTTGATTTTGATGAATTGATGTGTATTTGCTATGAATTTCATATGGAAGATTTAGAATTATTGTGTAACTCAATTGACTTTTGTTTAATAGTGGATTATTGTGTAGTTTGTTAATTATTATGTAGACACTAATGATGATAAAAAAATCCAGTAGGTTCATATTAAATTAACATGTCACTAGACAAGTATTTCAAGCGTAAATCCCTTTGAGGATGAAGAGTAATTAAAAGCTTCAAGTCATGTAACTCAATCAAGTTCAAAGAAAAGTCATATTGAAATCAACCCCGACACTCTTCTTGCTGACCCTGGCTTAAGAAGACCAATTTATGAATACCATGTAAATGATAGGGATGCAATCCGAAAAGTTTATCTATGAAAAGGTCATTGTCAACCTTCACACTGTGATTTTCCTCAAAAATAATTTGGGAATATATTAATACTACGACGCTTTAATCCGGCTTGGTTTGGTGCATACCTACATTGTTAGAGTACATCATAGCCAAAGATGTGTCATTTTTCTTGTATTGTTACCTGTTTAAGTCAAAAGGGGGTGTTGATTCATTTGTGGGTTATGGGTTTTCAAATTGGAAAAAAGGAAAGATCTGATCTTCATATTAAAAAGTCTAATAGTAGTCACAATGCAACGCGAATAAAATATAAGAATTTGATGAATGAAAAACAAAGTATCACGACTTTGTTATCCGAGCAGACAGTAAACAGTCAAAGTGATTATCAAACTCGATTGAATACTTCAATAGAGTGTGCTTGTTTTTTGTTGCACTAAGGACTTTCATTTCGTGGCCATGATGAATGAGAATCTTCAAGCAACCAAGGAAATTATCTAGAGCTCTTACATTTCCTTTCCAAAAATAATGAAGTTATTAAAATAGTTACTTTCAGTGAAGCTCCTAGACATAACAAATTGACTTCTCCAGATATTCAAAAAGACATTACTCAAGTTGCTACAGAGGAGATTACAAATGTGATTATCAAACATTTAGGTGACTCATTATTTTCAATTTTAATTGATAAGTCACATGACATATCAATCAAAGAATAAATGGTAGTTGTTCTATGATATGTAAACAACAATGGACATAATTGAATGTTTTCTTGGCATTCAACATGTGTCCAATACAACTGCTAGTTCACTCAAGGTAGCTATTGCAGTTTTGTTTTCTAAACATGGGCTAAACATATCAAGATTGCGTGGTCAGGGATATGACGGAGCTAGTAACATACGAGGTGAATTCAATGGCTTGAAAGCACTTATTCTAAATAACAACCCAAGTGCATATTATGTACATTGTTTTGCTTACAGTCTTCAATTGACTTTTGTGGCTGTTACAAAGAAGCATAATGAAGTTGAAAATGTCTTTAATTTTATTTCTAGTGTTATAAACATAGTTGGAGCATCATGTAAAAGGATGGAGGTGATTAGAGAAAAACAATATGCTAGAATTATTGAAGGACTTGAAAATAGAGAAATTTCTAGTGGACGAGGTTTGAATCAAGAAACTTCTCTTAGAAGATATGGTGATACCCGTTGGGGCTTCCATTATGTTATAATTATTCGTCTACTTGTAATGTTTTCATCAGTTCTTGATGTGCTTGAGATTATAAGGGAGGATGAGATGAGCTCAGAACAGAGAACGAAAACAGTCGTTTTAACAGATATTATGGAATCATTTAATTCTGTGTTCATGCTTCATTGTTTGAGAAGGATACTAGCAGTTACTAATGAGTTCTCACAAGCATTACAAAGAAAAGATCAAGACATAGAAAATGCTATGAGTTTATTGAAAACATCAAAGGAACGATTCAAAATGTTTAGAGAGAATGATTGGGAATCTTTATTGGAAGAAGTGTCATCGTTTTGCATCAAACATGATATTAATATTTTAAACATGGATGATGAGTACAAGCTTCGTGGGCGTTCAAGGTGAAAATCTCAAAGGATTATAAACTTACACCATTTCTGTTATGAATTGTTTAACAATATCATTGACATGCAACTTACTGAGTTGGATGATCATTTTACTGAGACAAGTATGAAGTTACTTCTTTGTGTGACATGTTTAAACCCAGGTGACTCTTTCTCTACTTTTAACAAAGAAAATCTTATTCGCCTTGCTCATTTTTATCCCAATGAATTCTCTATAGTGGACCTTATGGTACTTGGTAACCAACTTGCTACATATATTATTGATCTATGTGGTGGTGATGAGTTCTCTAGTATTGGATGTATTGCTAGTCTTGCAGAGAAAATGGTAAAAAGAAAGAAGAATGTGATATTTCCATTAGTATATATACTTATTAAATTGTCATTACTTCTACCAGTTGCAACTGCTATAATGGAGATAGTTTTTTCTGCTATGCATATTGTTAAGAGTAGATTGCGGAATAGGATGGGAGATAAATGGATGAATGACAGTTTGGTTATATATATTGAGAAAGATATCTTCGATAAGATTGATAATGAAGTTATTATGAAGCGGTTTCAAAATATAAAAACTCAAAGAGAATAATTATATTGTAATTTTTTTCATTTTAAAGAATTTTTAAATTAATTTTACTTGATATGAATTAATATATATGTTTTGAATTGATTTCTAACGCATATCTGCATAATATAGTATTTGTTAGTAATTTGCCCCCTCGTTTAAAAAACTCTGGCTCCGCCACTGACCCTCCATCACCAGCTTCGCCTTCAGTAAGCACAAGTAAGTCTCCTCTCATTTTGTTTATACATTACACAGTGCGAAGGTAATTTTAATTACCTTTGCACTGTGCAGCACGCATGCATGCTCCTTTGCCCAGTCAGGTCACCGGCTTGGGCTAGTGATTGGGCTAGGTCGGCTGGGTCCAGCCCAGCCTGTACAGGTGGGTCAAACCCAACCCAAAAAATGAAAAACAAGAAAAAAACTGGACCCTTTTGAATTTATTTGTAGGTTCATCGTATTTTTTTAGGGTATTTCACTATATATTTGATATGTGAATTTTTATTGTTAAATGCAAATCCGATATTCGATATATTATTTTTTTTCTTAAAAAAGATAAAAAAAAATATGTATGCCTTGTTTTAAATTCATTTTATTGGTTTATTCATCAGCGTCAGAGCTAGAGTTAGAAATACAATACGTTTGTTTTGCTACGTAATATTTATCAATGCCAAAGTTGGAAACATCTGTGTCTGAATATTCACTGGTGTTAGAATTAGGAATATTATAGGTAGACCATCAAAGATAAAGCACAACAAACCCCTAACAATATAAGACAATACCCGTAATGTAGCCTACCTTAGGTAGGACGATTAAGGGGTGATAATATCTTCCCTTTTGCGTAAGCAGTCCCGTACCATAGAATCTCTGCTGACCAGTTAGAGTTCTTATTGACTATAATACTAGGTGGTGTCTCCTTAAACGAGACCTTTCCTCATCAAAGAACAAGATGCTATAAATCTTTTATTTATCCTTTAAAGATGATTTTTTTAGGGTCGTCGCGATGTCGGGTGCAACAATACTATTTGGATGATTGTGGATTATCTGACGAAGTCTGCCTTATTTTTACCCATGAAAATGAAGTATTTGGTTTATAAATTAGCCAAGTTGTATGTAAATGAGGTGGTTAGGTTACATGGTGTGCTAGTGTAAATTGTTTTGGATAGGGATCCAAGGTTCACATCAAGGTTATGGCCAAGCCTATAACGAGCTTTAGGAACCAAATTAGATCCAAGTGTTGCATTCCACCCTCAGACTGATGGTTAGTCTAAAAGGACTATTCAAGCTTTTTTCTAAGAAATTATGTGTTTGAATTTGGAAGAAATTGGGCAGATCTTTTGCTATTAGTGGAATTCACGTATAATAATAGCTACCAAGTCATAATTGGTATGGCCTCGTACGAAGCATTGTATGAGAGGAGGTGTTGCACCCTGGCCTGTTGGGATGAAGTGAGAGAAATGAAATTACTAAGGCTGAAAATGGTACAAATGACAAATGACAACTGATAAGGTGAGGGTAATTAGAAAAAGGATGAAAGAAGCTCAAGATAGGTAGAAAAATTACGCGGACAATCAAAGAAGGCCTTTAGAGTTTTAGGTGGGAGATAAGATATGTTTGAAAGTGACACTGTGGAAGGGTATTATTCGGTTTGAGATCAAAAGGAAACTAGCTCTGAGATACATTGGTCCTTTTGAGATTATAGAAAGAATTGAACCTATTGTTTACCGATTAAATTTTCCCACATAATTGGATAAGATCTACAATATGTTTCATATATCATTGTTGTAGATAGCAAAGATGGACCCATTATGGATGCTGCCATGGGTTCCTATCAAGTCAATGGAGATTTAACCTTTGAAACCAAGCTAATCAAGATTCGAGATTGGGGTGAAAAAGTGTTAAGGAATAAAAAAGATTCTATTAGTAAGGGTGTTATGGAGGAGCTCTAAGATAGAGGAAGAGACATGGGAAAGGGAAGCAAAGATGAATGAGAAGTATCCGTATTTATTCAAGGATAAAGGTATGATCTTAAATTTTCAGGATGAATTTTTTTTAAAATGAGAGAATGTAAACCCCGATATAAATTTGGCATAAAATTGGAGAAATTTTTTATATTAAGTAAAAAAAATAAAATGAATGATGTGTGAATTTTAATAAATGAGGCCCGAATATATGTATATATAAAAGGTAAGGATATGAAAATAATTTCTTGTAAATGTTTAAAAAATATAAACCCGGTACAACTCAGGAGTTCCATAAAATTTTTAAAGGAAGTGTATACGGAATTTAAGCAAATAAAATACAAAAATTGAGGATTTGACACTTATATTAAGTGAATGGATATGGACATTTAAAATTTAGAAAAATTGTTAGTGAACAAATTTTTAAATATAGAAGTGCGAAAATGCCTGAAAAACAAAAAAAGTTCAAATTATGAATTAAATTTTAATGGAAGCGATTTATGAGGAAAGAAAGGTACTAGGGTATTGATTAGTACTTAAAAGTTGTATTATCATTTTACACTTGAAGTATCAATAACTCCTTAACTAGAGCATGTTTTATAATAACATGTATAACAATATAAGATACATTTAATTTATGGTAAATGTTCATCTTAAATGAAGGCCTATCACATAATTTAAAGGATTGATTGATGAGTTTAACTACTGAAATTGAGCAGACAAAGAGAGGGCTAAGCTTAGAAAAGAGATGCTGGTTTAGTCCAAACTGGAACACCATTCGGTTATTGGATCATAACTGGAGCTGTAGAACTTGGATTTAGGTCTAGTTTATATGGATATAAAGCTAAGATATAGGCATAAAATTTTCATGAGAGTTCAAGATTCAAAATGACCGTTTTCAAGTTCAAATTGTAGCAACAACAAAGAAGTTGGAATCTGTCCTACAGCCCAGACACTGTTCAGTGTTCAGCCCATATCTCGAGTTCTAGAAGTCCAAATGACCTTATTTTTATTTTTTTAGAAAGTTGAGACAATTTCCTAGAAGTTTCATGAAGACTATCTGTTCAAATTCTGATGTTAGCAATGACGTTTTCTGCAGATAAGAAGATAAGGATTGTTACCAAGTCAAGAGTTGGTCACCCACTCAACAATTAGTCATCAAATCAATAGTTCCAAATTTTAGCCTATAAAAGGAGGCATTTGCCATCATCTAGACATCTTGGTGTTTAGATCAAGATCTTGCTCTCACTCTTTATCTTTGTATTTTGTAATGTTCAAGTTTTATTTTCCTTAATCTCTTGTTTATGCTTTTCATTTCCTTTACTATACTTATATAATTATGTTCTTATCTTGTTTATTTATGTTTCTCTTATTCATAATGTTTAGCTTAGTTTATTATGTCAAGGTGAAAAGGTTACACTAATGGTGTAATAATAAGTATAGTATAAACTCAACATGGACTTTAATGTTTGATACTAACATGCTTTGTATTTGTTATCTTACTCACTCATAATACCTTGCTTGTGAAATGGTGAATCTAGATTTGTGTTGAACAACCTTTGGTATAACAAATACTTGGCACTTTCATAGCCCAATTGTATGGTATAACCGACACCTGTGTTATGAAAGGAATTTGATTTGTTGTTAACATAAGTTATCATCATGAATACCTGATAATATTTACAAGTATTAGCATTATTCGAATAAGATAACTAATGTAATTATGTTAACAATTTATAATCCGATTGGAACCTTCTTTGTGTGTGGTTTCCAGTTGAGTAATAAAAAGAGTTTATATTATACTTATTTAAAATACTATTAGTGGATCTTTTAACATTGATATTTGTTTTATCCTTGTTTAATTCACATCTCAAAAGTTCTCTTCAACTCCTTTTCATTTATTGTTTATAATTTTATATAGTTCATCTCCCTGTGGTTTGACCCCGGTCTTGCGGGGTTATTTATTACTTTGACACTCCTGTACTTGAGCGAAGACATCAATCTTTTGGTCATGTCAGGTATAAATTAATGAATTTTGATATAGCTTGTTGAAAATCAATATTAAAAATATACCGAGATAAGGGAAATAATACTCGATAACTATAAAAGTTATTATTTAAAGGGACATAGTGGGAATTTGATAATTTTTTCCTATAAAAGACTTGGTTGCAGCCGGCCATGGGTAGGATTGAGAGGGAAGAGAGGAAAAACTCTATTTTTAAGCAATAAAAAATACTTGAGATTTGAAAAATTCTTGAGAAATCTAGAGAAAAACAAGGAAAAGAAGAGAGTTAGTGATACTAAAGGATTTAAGCAACAAAATCACTTAGATTTAAAGTGTTCTTGAAAGAAGAATTTGGGGATAGAGTGAGGGGACAACAAACAAGGAAGAAAAGTTGGGAATCCTTGATTTGTTAGCACTTAGAACCTAGATTACTCATTGATAAGATGTCCAACATCCATTTAACAAGTTCTTACAATATTTGTTGAGTTTCCATTGATTTTTCATCAAATTAAGTTTAAGGTATGTCATAACCCATTTTTGGGTTATTCCCAAATTTATTTTCTTTTCTTCAAAAAAACAAAAAAAAAATAATTAAAAAAAAGAGAGAAACCCAAAACAGTGTCGTTTTGAATGACATTGTTTTTCTTCTTCCCCTGCGAGTGCAGAGGCAGGGAATAAGAAAGATTTTGAAAATCTTTTCCCATCTTTTCTCTCTCCTAACATAACCATGCCCCACCACTATTATGGAAGAAACAGGAGGCCCATGCCCTGCATTTGGACAGGGTATGGTGACCATCTCCCCCGACATCCTATAAATACAGGGGGAAGATTACAGAACAACAAGGAAGGAAAGTAAAAAAAAAAAAAAGAATGAAGGAAGGCAAAAAGAAAGATAGAAAAAAAGAGACAATAGAAGGGAGAGAAGCAAAAAAAAAAAAAAGGAAGAGGAACATAGAGAAACAAAGGGAAATACGGGAGAATAGGGGCAGAAAAGGAAGAGCAAAAAAGGAAGGGGAAAGGCAAAGGCAAAGGGAAAGGAAAGAATAGCATTGAGCCAGAAAGGAGAAGAAAAGGGAAAAAAAAAAAAAACAAAGGCAGAAAGAGGAAATAGAGCCAGTGTTTCTCTGTTACTAACAATAACAACCTGTCGTTGTCCGTGGGCCATGACACCGCCATCGACACCCTTCCCGGTCGCCATCGTCAGCTCAACTACTAGAGCCCCCTCTGTTTCAGGTAACACTCTCATTCTCCTGTTCATCTTCCCATTTATTTACTTGCATGCAGAACGTGCACTGTTCACGTTTCTGCAGCAAGAAATATAATTAACCGGTTACTGTGCATGAACACAATAATCGGCTAATTATAATTAACTGGCTACTGTGCTCAACACAGTAACCAATCCATGGTTGCTTTGGGCTAGACTATCAGCCCAGCCCACACGGCTGGGCTGAATCCAACCTTATAGAAAGGACTTTTTCTGCTAAGATTGAATTGAGTTGAAATAACAAGTAATTTTAAAAGGAAATTAGTAGTCATTTGCTAAGTGTGTGGCTGATCATTGATGTAATAAGAGGAATGGTGTTTTTTTAAAATCCTTATCTTGAGGATATGTGTTTATATGAATTAAAATGATGAGAATGCATTGAGGAATAACGATGAAGGTGTTAGAAAGAATTGAGAAGAGTGTTGATTGATAAGTAAATGTATTTGAAGAATTAATTATGTTATAACCCATTTTTAGGTCCCCACACAAAAAAATAAGAAAATATAAAAAAATAAAAAAAATTATATATATTCGAAAGAAATAAAAAAATGATAACAGTGAGAAGAGGATGCCGGAGCGCCGAAAAAATAGTTACAAATTGGTTAAGGAGGTTTAAAAATACAAAGTTTGAAATTCAACGGTATACTTTTGACTGATGAGAGTCCTGTTAACAAAGAAAATTCAATTTGAGGAAGAAAAGTCCAAAATCAGATGTTTATGGACTCAATTAAATTTTATTAAAGGTTTAATTGAATTTATAGAGGGCTTGATTACAAGAAACATTGATTTTTAAGTCAATTTGGGTTTTAATTGGAAAAAATTAAAGTTCTGGGGTCAAGTTATAATTTTTTAGAGTTGATTTGGTCAAAACAGTGGCTTAATTGAATAAATATTGAAGTTTGATGGCCAATTAGGGACTTGATTGAAGAAATCTAAAACCAAAGACCAATCTGGAAAAGGCGAGTAAATAGAGGATCTGGAATTGATTGAATCAGGGACCAAATTGAATAAATCACAAATTGAGGACTGATTCGGAAATTGACACATTTTGGCGCCATTTCCTTTTAAATGAAACGACGTGTTTTAGGCAAAATAGCGTTGTTTCATCTATTGTTAAAAAAAGAAGAAGAGAAGAAGCCCAAAACAGTGCCGTTTGGAACGTCACTGTGGGTTCTTCTTCTTCCCCTAGACGCGCAGAGGCGGGGGAAGAAGGATTATGTTCCCCTGCATCTACTCCTCTCCCTCTCTCTCTCCCAAAACCAAAACAACCAACAAAGACCCCCACTTGCCTAAGCTCTGACCCATGGCCTACCACCAGAGGAAAAAACAGAGGGGACAAACCTCTCGGACGGCTATGAGGCGGCCGCCTGGCCACCCTACTCCCGTGCCATGACTAGACAGGGGTAGTAACGTTCTCTCCCCTATTTTCCACTTATAAATACCAGGGGAGAGAGAGGGTTAAAGAGGGGGAAAAAAAGAAAAAAACGGGTAGGAAATAGAGAGAAAGAAGAGGGGAAAAGGGTCGAACAGAGGGAGAAAAAGGAGAATAAAAATGGGGGGGGGGGATGAGAGATTAAAGGAAGAATTGATTGAGATACAAAGGACAAAAAGAGAAGAAAAAGAGAGAAAAAGAGAGAGAGAACGAAGGAGATTGAACGAAAAAAAAGGAACAACCAGAACAAAGAAACATAAAAGAAAAGAAAAAAAGAAGGAAATGAAGGAGAACATAAAGGATAGAAGAGAGAAACCGAAGACAAAAAGAAAAAGAGAGAGGTAAAGGAAAACATGGGAGAATAGATGAGAGAGAGAGAGAGAAGAGAAACATAAGCAAAACAAACTAGAAAGAGAGAAGACACAGGGACAAAGGGAACAAAACAAAGATAGTGATAGGGGGAAGTGCAATCAAAATAGAAGAAGATAAGGAAAAACAAAGGCTTGAGCCTCTGCACAAGGAATAAGAAGAACAGTCACCGCCGCAACAACCACCATCGTTTTTTTTGCCACCTCAAAGCACCGCCAACGACAGCGACCACGCTCCATCACTTTAGGTAATCTTCTCTCCTTCTCTGATCTGTCTTGCTGGTTTGTTTTATTTGCATGCAGAACGTGAGTAATTCACGTTTTGCAGCAAATGAAATATAATGAGCTGGTTACTGTGCGTAGCATAACAACTAGTTAATTATAATTAACTGGTTACTTAGCACAGTAACCAACTATCTTCTTGGGCTGAACTTTAATATTCCAGTCCATACGGTTGGGCTGAGTCCAGCCTTGTAGAAAGAAGGTTTTCTTTTTGGGCCGGTTCTGGCTTAGTTTTATTTTGGGCCGATCTCAACCTAATTTCTTTTTGGATCGGGTTCGGTCCATTCCAAAAATATTCAAAAAAATATTGTAAAAAAAATTTAGGATTTTCTCACATATTTTTCTATTCATTTTGATTAATAACGGTTTGTATTTTTATACTGTAAAGATACGAATCCGGTTTTTGTCAAAACATTGCAAAAATTATAAAACAAAAAAAAAAGTTTTGTTTTCATGCATACGACCAAGTCTCTTAAAAAAAATCATATCGTATTGTCATACAAAGAAAATTGCAAAAAATATGTTTTAGCATGTATTTTGGCTCTAATAACCAGTTTATTAAAGTCATGAGAACTAGAAAAATATTTCAAAAATTCCAAAAAAATCATTTTGTTTTCTTTTAATATTAAGGATTATGAGCTTATACGTAATATGTATTCTTGATATTAAAAAGATAGTTTTTTTATTGACGTTAAAATGGTTAGACTTTACCCGATAAGATAAGGACCTCCTTATCGAGGATGACTTTTCTTAAACCATAGATGGATCAACAATTAGAAAACATGACAGGACCTTAGTTTTTTTATCATCCAATTAAATAAAGTAGCTTATCTTAGGTAGGGCGTATTTGGGGTGCTAATACATTCCCTTTACGCAACCAGTCCCCGTACCCAATCTTTGAGACCAGTTAAGGTTCCTAGTGACCAAGATACTAGATGACAACTCCCATTCCTGCTTTTCCACTTATAAAAGACAAGAATCCCTTGTCTCCCCCCATATTTGCCAGATAGATGAAAAAAAACCTATGAGAGTGGATGATTGTTGCGATGCCGCACACATGCGACAATCTACAATTATGATAAGTTGTAAAATGATGATAAATTAGGTAAACTAGTTCTTAGAAGGTGTCTTTGGAAACATTATAGTGTATATTACACAACCAGGAATTGATTTTGAATGAGGATAAATTAAATTTATAATGTGTGAATGTTACAGAATTGTCGACAAAATTGGACAGTTTCATCTCTTGGTCTTTCAAAAGGAATATGAGCATGAAAATAGGGGAATTTGAACCAGGCCTCTTCATAAAACTTGTAGCCTTGAATGACATCCATCCAAGAAAGTTGACCTTACTTAATTTGGAGTTTTATAACTCCAGCTATGGGCTAACAATTGAGAGCGGGTCGAGATAGACCCTACTAGGCAGCTAGCCATTTTCTCAATAACAGAGGCTTTAGGAGCAAAACTAAGTTCTTCTCTCTCAGTGAACTTATAACCCTGTGTCTTAGCTTTTCAAGGGATTAAGCCACCCTTAAACTGAACTATATAATGTTAGTTATGGATGAAATACAAAATAGTGTTCTAATGAGGAATTACGCCGATTGTGATGTTGATTTGCATTCTTATTTAAGAAACTAGGGAAAAGGATTTAATAGAAATATGAGATATAAATTTAAGAAAAAGGGGTAATAATGAATGAGATAATTAAAGAGAAATTTGTATGGATTTTGGAATTAGAAGAAATAAATGCTCTCAAGTAATGACATGGTATACTTGTTGTTGCAGGGGGAGCTATAGGATTTAGACAACAACCTATGTTGTCAAACTTTTACAATAGGTAAGTGCCCAATACCTATGCTTTCTATTTTCTGCTATTTTAAATTGTTTGGCATGTTAATGATTGAACTCGATAGTTTATGTATATGATGTTAATAAGAAAAATAAAAGAGGATCAGTACGAATGGTAGGTTGAGATGTCATTGATTAGCTATCCAGGTTAGGATAACTAATGGTATCAATGGGATTCCATTGATACCAACATTTCAGATGACATTGATTACCTATCCTGGTTTGGATAGCTAATGGTATCAATACGGTTTCATTGGCACTAACATTCCTTAAATTGATTAGTCTAACCCGGTGTCGCACGTCAAAAAATCAGCACGGCGTTCGCTGGCGATTATTTATTATTATTTGTGGTTTTGCTTGGTTCTTTGGAGTCGCCACCTAGTATTATGGTCACTAGGAACCTATGGTCTGCGAGAGTCTGAGTAAGGGACTGGTTGTGCAAGGGGAAGACGCATCACCCCCAGTGCACCCTACCTAAGGTAAGCTGCATTGTTGTTTGATTATTCTTTCTAGGTTGAGGTTCTATTCGTTGATCTTTTCTAAGGTTCAAAGCAGATCTCCCTTCATGAGGGAGTCTCTACCTTATTGGGTTAAATCCTAACCATTCTAAAGTTTGAATTTTAAAATTGCTTTTATTTACACCTTGTATCTTTAATACCCGAGAGTGTACTTTATCGTGTAATTTTACACCCCACAAATATTAAAGTCTACATCTGAATCCTAGAAAAAAGTTGAAATAAAAGTTTTTGACATTTTGGCCAAACCCTAACAGATGATCATAAACTAGTTATGATATCCATTTTTTGGATTTTTAAAACGTGAGAAAGATGCAATTTTTTTTATTTTGAAAAGAAAACATGATTGGAAAATTCTTTAGGACTTGGCCGTATGCAATAATTTTTTTTGAATATTTCAGAGAAAACCGGGCATTTTAATACCGGACTTGTATCTTATCATGTAAGTATACAACCCAATATTAAGCAAACTTGGTAGGAAAATATTTAAGAAAATCATAAATTTTTTGAAATGATTTTTGAATTTTTTTTTGAATTTTTTTTGAATTTTTTTTGATTTTTTTAATACATAATAATTAATTAAATTTATTAAATCTGTGGGCCGGTCCGGCCCAAACAGTTGGTCCGGTCCAGGACCCTTGGGTTGGGCCGGTCTGGGCCCAACAGATCCTTCTCTTTTTTCCGGGCCGGGCCAAAACCGGCCCGACCCCTTGGGCTGGGCTAGAACCGGCCCGGCCCAAGCAAGTGGCTAATTAATTAGTCGCTGCATGCAGAAACGAATTCTGCATGCAGCCACGGTGAAAGGAAAAGGAAGGCGTAGCAGGGGAGGGGCAAGTTACCTGGCGTGGAGAGAGTCGGCGGCCTAGCTGGTGGTGCATGGTGTAACTGAAGGTGGTGAGGCCGGCGGCTTGCACTGTTCACGGCTGGAAGAAGAAGGAGCAGATTCCTGCAGAGGAGAAGGAAAGCTCACGGCTGGAGCTGTTGGTGTGACTGAGGAAGGAGATGCTACTCTTGCTGCCTTTGGGAAGGAAGAGAGCTTCTGGGCAATGTGGTGGCCGCTGCCTCTGCTGTCGCCGCCTCTGCTGTCGCCGCTGCTACTGCAGTCACGGTGGCAGAGGAGAAGATTTTTACAGAGGAGAGAGAGAGAGAAGTGGTGCAACTGTCACGTGAGATGGTTTTATGGCTACTGGAGATGGGGATGATAGTGAGAAGCTAGGTGATGAAGGTGTTGGTGGCTGAAGGCCACGGTGGAGAGAGAAAGCAGAAAAAGGATTGTTTGCAGGAAAAATGAATACAGAAGGCTGGTTTTCGGCCAAATTTGAGCTCGTTTTTCTCCTCTCTCTGAGCATGAAAATTGCTCCTATTTATAGGGCTGGAAAGAGGGCAATCTTTTCTTCAATGGGGGAAAAATATCAGCCCTTGATTCGACCTGAGCGATCCAAACCGTTGGCTCAAAGTGGGCACCTCGAACTGCCAAATTTGCAGACTGCCCGAGGTGCACATTTTGGGCCAATAAACGGAGCCATTTCAAACATTTTCGACCCGACCGAACCACTCCCCGGGATAGAGGGGTTCCAGGTGGACATGTTGGTGCATGCTTTGTCGGATTTGGGGGCCAAACGAGGCAGAAAACACGGCCTGAAGTCGGCCACTCGGGCAGCTCAGTGGGGAAGAAGATGAACAGTATTTTTTTTGGATTCAACACGGCGCCGTTTGGATAAAAATAGGGAATTTTGCTGAATTTCAATTTAGTCCTCCGACTTTCAATTTCGTTCGATATTATTCCCTAATTGACCCTGAAACTTCTGATTTGATGCAATTTAGTCCCGGCGTAACTTCATCTTCGGCCCCAGAGTTACGCGCCTTTTGCAATATGGTCCTTGGTCTCGGATTTATGCAATTTCGTCCCTAATTGACCATTAAACTTTCAATTTCTTCAATTTGGCCCCCCGGATTTTGTCAATTAGGCCCCTGCAGTTTGGCGCCTCTTGTAGTTTGGTCCTTGGCTTTGGATTTTGTCAATTTAACCCCTAATTGGCCCCAAAACTTCAATTTTCTTGCAATTTGACCCCCTAATTTCAATCAATTAACTTGGTAAAAATTAAATTTGGTCTCTTAAAATTTCAATCTTCTCCATTAAGCCCAAATTAGGCTCCCAAACTTAATTTTTCACCAATTAAGCCCCAAATAAAATTAATTTGACCCATTTAAAGTATAATTAAGTCCTTGCACTTAATTAAATCCTTCATTTGGACCTAAATTAATTCTTAAACATAATTAAAATTCAATTTGGCCCATGATTAAATCAAATTGGCCCCTTAAAAATTTAATTATGTCATTGGACTTAATTCTTATGCAAATTCGTCCAATAATCATTTAATTTGACCTTTGAATTTGCATTTTTCTATTTTTGAGCATAACAGCGTACACTTGGGCCTTGAAATTTTTCCGAAAATTGCAGCTTGATTTTCGCCTATTTTGCAGCCTTTCTTGGTCGGCTTTCTCCGCATTGCCAGCCTTTATTTTATTTTATTTTATATTTTTTTATTTTTTTGGGAAAAAAATGAATTTTGGGGAATCACCCAAAATTGGGTGATGACACCCGGTATTGAAAGACTAATGATATTAATGAGATTCATTAGTATTAGTAATTACCTTTCGGAGAATGAAAAAGAAAGTATTGATTTGTTATTTTGAAAGAATAAAAGAAGCTAATGATACCACAAGAGGAATATTTTGGTATCAAGTGAGAATTGATTCATAAGTAGATGATGTTTGAAACCATTGAGTTGAGTTGAGATTTCCAAGATGAAATTATTCTCGATAAACGGGTTAGGATATTAGATGGATATTGGTAATAATGAAAAATGTATGTTGTAAAAGAGTTCTTAGTCACCTTTTGCTTTTGAACATGTAATTATTTTGTAAATTAGAAGACTTATCTCTCAAAACTTGAAATGTATTATTAACCAGTAAATTTGGATGTATGACTTTAATCTAATGTATGTAATTCTAAGTACCTGTTTAACCATGCATGTTTATAGTTGAAATTAAATCCTTCACTTAAATTACATTATATGATGTTATTATGCAAGATGTAGTTTATGTGATGATATTTTGTAACAATTGAATTATACATTGTTATTTTGTGAACTTGAATTGTATGATGTTATTGAATAAGGTGTGTTGTGTTAATGAAGATGAGTTGGGTTGAGATCTAAGATGATTGGATTGGGTTGTGAAATGAAATTGAAAGCGTAACATAATTTAGTCGATAACTCGAAATCTTCTAGTATAGGGGAGACTCTGTCGAAATTTCAGTCGAACCTGTATATAATATTTTTTTAAAAATTTCCATATACCTGTTGTGTGTTTTCCTGGAAATTGGGATTGTTACATTTTCATTATTTGTTTTTTTTTTTTTGTTAAATGCTATGTTTAGTAAGAAAACAAAAAAAAATATTTTGCTATTTTAGCATTATAAAAAATGTTTTTTTTTTACATTTGTTTGTTTTCTAAAATGTATTTTTATCAAGTATATTAAGGCTTGATAACAACTTTATCAAGTTCATTAAAAGACATACTAAAACAAAACAAAAAAAATCATTTCTTTTAACTAAATAATTGTGAAAATTCATTAAATGACTAGTTTTGAATAAAACGATATAAAGCCTATTTTTGCTATTCTCATGAGTCCACTCATTATTGTAGAACTCAACCTAGGATTGTTCAGTTCGAAGTAAGTGGATTCACGAAGAATATCAACCCCAATATTTATTTATATCAAAATTAGAAATATCAATCCTAGTAGTTACTGACACCACAATCAGAAATATGAATCCCAGTAATTACTAGCACTAAAGTCAGAAATATCAACCCCAGTAGTTACTGATGCTAGAGTTAAAAATATTATAAACAAATAATTGATAACATAACACAACTCATAGTAATTTAAGACAAAATTAGCAATAAAATTAAGGTTTTTAGTGACTATAATACTAAGTGATGATTTCATAAACAAGACAATTCTCTTATAAGAACAAAATGCCATATATATGTTGTCTTTTCTTTTTTTTAAAGGTCACTGTAATGTTAGGTGCGACAGAATAATGACTTTACTGGAGAATTGAAGGTTTGAAGACCAATATGAACAAGATTGTAAAGTTTAGAAGTTAATTTGACAAAAATCGGAAGAACTAATAAGTCTTTGGATGTGATTGAACTTTTGTATTACTTTAATTAATGCTATTCATGGTGAAATTGAAGGAATTAGAAGTTTGAAAAGTCATTTGAGGACTAAATTAAAAAAAAATCAAAACTAAGGACCATTTGTAAGGCGTGTGGAAATCCAAGAGTTTAATTGCAAGATTTTGGGGGTGACATTAAAAACATTATCAAAGATAAGGACACTTTTAAGCTTAATTGTAAGGTTTTGAGAGTTTAAGGGGTAAATTAAAAACTAACATTAACTTAACCTAATTCCCTTTTAGTAGACGACTTATCGTTGTTTTTAAACCAAAGCTGAGAACAAGTCATTCATGTACTGTTCATTTTCTTTTTCATTTTAAACCATAAAAGCTATTTAAGAAGCCACCTATGCAACCTTGGTTCAGCCCAGTTTTTCTATCAAAACACATCAAATCTTCCCAAAATCATAGACCATAATACCTCCTCTACATCTCACTGTTTGGATCAGGAAAATCTATGATGCTCTAAAAAAAACTCCACAAGTCAAAAGAAAGAACCGCCACCGCCCGTAATTTTAAAGATATTAAATAGATTTAAAAGATTTGCAATTATGAAGAAAATACACGTCAAAGAGAGATCCGTAAAAGACCCGCTTAGTTAACGCGGAGGAAAAGTAAAGTATATATATAAATTGAATGCTAAGATAAAAATAATAAAAAAACTGAAGTGGAGGCTTTCACGCTACCGAGGAATGGGGGTAATTTAAATTATATGGGACCCATCCTTCTCTTAGAGAGCTGCATTCCAGCAACCCCTTGTAAGAACCTCTCACTTTTTTCATTTATCCGAAACAAAATTGAAAATTGTGAGTACTACGCAGATTCTAAGCCAACTAAACAGTTGAAAAAAGAAGAAAGAAAGAAAAGTAATGAATAAATTGCCCATTCTACCCTTTGGAATATTTGCTGGGCAATTTTTTCAACTGTTTAGGTGGCTAAAAAGGTCTCAGGTTTATCCGAAGAAGACCCGAACCTCTTTTAACCCACTTTGCCATAACTATATATATATACACCCCTCCTCTTGGTGCTCTTCAAACGCAAAAGCAACATCTGCATCTGCTCTTTCTTCTACTAAACGGTGCCGCTCTCGAGCCATATTATCTGAGTAAGTCTATAGTATTATGAATCCTGTGGAATTCCGTACTCGCTTCGAGTGCTACTAATTGTCTCTTAATCATTCCTTTTTTAATTAGCTGAGGAATGGACGAATACAGCCACGTATTCGCACCTGCGCCGGACTCCGCCGCTGGATTCCACTCCGCCGCTGTTAAAGGAGTTGCTGGCGGCGTCTCCCTTCTGCTTCTTGTTGTCATAATTTATGTGGTCCTGAGGAGTGGCGGATTCTCTATGAATTGCAAGGTGAGAATCGGCGATGCTATCCGCGGAGCTGAGGAAGAAGCCTGAAAGACTCATACACACGGCAGCGGCCATGTAAGTAGGGAGGGTGACCCTATATATATATATAATCCATTCATTTCATGCAAATGAAATCTATATCTATCTATCTATATCTACACACACACATATATGTGTGTGTATGTACATATATATATATATATATATATATATGAATCATACACACACACATGCATGCATATATGTGTGTGTGAGGAGAGAGAGAGATCTACACACACATATATATGTATATATGTGTGAGTGTCTATATAACACACACAGACAGATACACACACACATAGATTTCATGCAAATGATAGAAATGGAGCTCCAAAACTTCTGTTTATTTTGATGTGTATATATATTATATTGCAGGAGGCGTGGTCTTCTTTAAAGGATGCAACTTATGAAGTGATGTTTATGTATCTTTATTTCCGGTTTTGATCAATAACCAGCGTCATATATATATGGCAGCTTCAGAGATCGTTTGTGACTTGCCAGTTTGCTGTTGTAACTTGGAACTTTGTTTTTTTCATAGGGTTTGTACTGTAACGATAATGAGTTCTATATATGCATATCTTGTTTGCTGTTGCATCCATTTAATTTTTTTGGGTACAAGAACTTTGCTGCAAATCTTACATGGGATTTGTGGTGGTCCATCATTCAGGAAACTCAGTTGAAGCTTGTCACTTGTCCAACACTGATTCAGTGGATAAGGTCCAATTGCAGAATTAAATAAAACACAAAATATAATTGGAGAATTTGGGTTACTAATCAAACAAAAGTAGGGACTACCAAACCAAGAAAATAGGGCTATCTTATTCCTTTTTCTCTAGCATGTTTCTTCCTTCTTTGTATGGCTGAATATCAATTTTGACTTGGTTTGGCATGGACGCGTATTTGTTTATCAAGTTAGCATGTTAATTATGAGCTCATAATTTATTTATATAGTGGTTAGCAAGTCAAGATAATAATTGATATGGTAGAAAACATAGTTATTAGTAAAAATTAATACATTAATTTATTAAATGTAATAATGATATCAATTGATTGTACAATCAACATATCAAACTATTGATGCATTGTGATATATAAAAAATGTTAGTTTATATAATTTTGAGAAATTTTAGAAGTTAACCAAGTTTTAGGAATTAACCAAACTAAAATATCCTGCTAGCACTCTGTAAGTTCATTATATTTCCAATTAAATTACTACTTCAACAATATTAGCACATCACTAATTTAATTACTATATCAACAACATTAACCCATTACTAATTTAATTATTTTATCAACAATATTATCACATGACCAATTTAATTATTAAATCAATAATACCAACTCATCACTAATTTAATTACTTCATCAACAACATTATCGCATGACCAATTTAACTATCAAATCAACAATATCAACTCATTACCAATTTAATTAATTCATCAGTAATATTAATCATTTCACACACAATATTATGGATTTCTAAATCACAATTCAAAAATCAAATAAACATATTTTTATTATATATAAATTTTATACCCTGTTGTAATTTATTTTTGGATCCCCGTAAAAAATAATAATAATAAATAAATAAATAAAAAATTAAATCATAAACTCATGATCCATGGACCATAGATACCCGGCCAGTACTTTAAAAGTCCTCATGAGCAATATCCAATGCAATATTCCATATTTTTTAGTACCCTTGTTAAAATATTTTAATTTAATAAAAAAATACGAGATCATCTCGGATGATTTTTTCGGATAACTCAGTGGTTGCTGTCATGTACTTCATTGCCACTAGCACCAGAAACGGCAAAGATTGACTTCCTTTAAATTTCCTGTCGTCTCTGCTTTCATATTGCGTGAGAAGCACATAAACAGTGACCACGTTGCAAAACAAAATAAGATGAAGGGCAAGGCAAAAAAATATCGGCAGACCTAAAGAAGATCCGCAAAGAGATCCGCGAATCATAATTAACGTGGAAGAGAAATAGAGAGCAACGTATACACGCTAATAGATCGCTACAGGGGGCAAAAACCAAAGTGTACAAAGGAATCTAATATTATATAACAAATTTGAAAAACTATTTTCCCATTCTTCCACAACAAAATTATGAGACCCGCTCTTATCTTTGAAAGCTGCATTCCAATTACCCCCTGGAAAAATCTCCGATTTTTCCATTGATTCGAAGTAAAATTATGAGTTTTATATACTTTAAATTTGAATTAAAACTTTATTATTAACTTAAAAAATTTATATATATAAATTAATAATTGATCTTGAAAAATAATTTATATATATTTACTTGACAACCTAGGACAAGAAAAATTACTGGCTCCGCCGTTGCACACACATATAGATTTCATGCAAATGATAGAAATGGAGCTCCAAAACTTCTGTTTATTTTGATGTGTATATATATTATATTGCAGGAGGCGTGGTCTTCTTTAAAGGATGCAACTTATGAAGTGATGTTTATGTATCTTTATTTCCGGTTTTGATCAATAACCAGCGTCATATATATATGGCAGCTTCAGAGATCGTTTGTGACTTGCCAGTTTGCTGTTGTAACTTGGAACTTTGTTTTTTTCATAGGGTTTGTACTGTAACGATAATGAGTTCTATATATGCATATCTTGTTTGCTGTTGCATCCATTTAATTTTTTATTAATGCATGATATTCTTTTTATGATACCTAAGTGTATAATTTTTAATTTATTGTTATATTTTTTACTCAATTAAAAAAATACATTAATAATACTTATATATTAATTATTTTATATTAAAAAAATTATTCGACTTGCAACGACATGAGTTGAATAGACACATTAACAATTTGTGTTTTTTTTTTGTATTTATTGACACAAAAAAAATTCTTGATTAATTTAGTTGAATGTATATATAGATTTTTTTGACTTATAATTAAATTTTTTAAAATATATATTTTACAAAACTTGCAAATATATATTTTTTTATTAAAAATAATTATTGAACGTATAATCAAACTAGTAAAATATAACTTGTTCCGACTAAACCGAATCCATGAATTTTAAGCCATACATGTCCTCTCACATACATTAAATAATTAATGTGAAAGGAAGACAAATGTGAAATCGGCATTCTATTATTCACATGTGGGTTTTGAGATTATGAGATGCCTGTGCAGACCTAATAAGTCTGACTATTAAATTATAATCTTCGACATAAAATTGTATGAATTTTTTTTAAAAAAAGATTTTGACATATAGTTGCCCTGTGGCATCTTGCATGACATACTTAATGAGGATGAGAAGGAATTTCTACTATAAATTGGAAATAATCCTTAAATATTCGGTTTTTATAAATTAACATCTGTTGAATATATATTGGCAAAAAAAAAAAAAAAGATGAAAAAACACACCTTCTTCACACCATTTTCAGTGCAACGCGAGGATTGTTGTGGTGTGTGTGTGTATATCTTTCCTTTCATTTTCTCCTCTCAAATAATTAAAAATACTTAATTTTCATATGTTTCTTTCCTTCTAAAATTTTCAATGCCTTCCTTAATTCTGCCAGCCTCCAAAAACAATAATATAGTTTCTTAAAGAGAAATATAATATTATCATTTATATATACAATTCCCCAGAATGTAATAGTCACTATATATTAACACTTAATTTTAATTTTTAAATTGGTCACGTGTGTACTTCATCATTTCGGATTAAACTAGAATAACCGGCGGTTATTCAAAGGCATCCAACACAAACCAGTCTTTGCAATGTAGTTCCCTTAGATCATAAACTTATAATAATAAAAAATAAAATAAAAATAAATAAATCATAAACTCATGGTCGATGGACCATAGATACCCGGCCAGTACTTTAAAAGTCCTCAAGAGCAATATCCAATTAAAATATTTTGACTTACTAAAAAAATTCGGGATCATCTCGGATGATTTTTTCGGATAACTCAGTGGTTGCTGTCATGTACTTCATTGCCACTGGCACCAGAAACGGCAAAGATTGACTTCCATTACATTTCCTGTCGTCTCTTCTTTTCATATTGCGTGAGAAAGGCAAGGCAAAATAAGAAAAAGGGCAAAGCAAAAAAAAATCGGCAGACCTACAGAAGATCCGCAAAGAGATCCGCGAATCATAATTATCGTGGAAGAGAAATAGAGAACAATCAACGTATACACGCTAATAAATTGCTACACAGCGGGCAAAAACCAAAGTGTACAAAGGAATCTAATATTATATAACAAATTTGAAAGCCAATTTTCCCATTCATCCTCAACAAAATTTCGAGACCCACACTTATCTTTGAAAGCTGCATTCCAATTATCCCCTGGAAAAATCTCCGATTTTCCCATTGATCTGAAGTAAAATTATGAGCATTGAGAAGATTATTATCTTTGAAAGCCAACTGAACCAGTAAAAAGAAAAATAAATGAGGAGTGAAAAAAATAAGATAAATCCCAAAGAAAAAGGCATTGGCTAAATAAAAAGAAGCAGACCATCTATCCCATTTCAATAACTCTCACTGAAGTTAGGGAATGGAATTGCGATAAAGATTATTTTTTTAAGTATTTTTAACTTAAATATATATTAAAATAACTTATTTATTTATTTTTTATATTAGTGTTAGAGAAAAATATAAATCATATATTGAGATCTCATCTAAAAGTTTAAGTTATTGGGTTAAGATAGTTTTTTGACATAGTATCAGAACCTTAATGACCAATCAATCGGTCATGAGTTCGAATCTCATCATCCCTATTTATTTGATAAAAATCAAGCACAAGATAGTGTGAATTTGTGCAAGTTTCAAACTCAAAGAGCTTTCATTTGAGATGATGTATTAGAAAATAATATAAATTATATCTTGGGATCTCAATTAAGAGTTTATGTTATTGAGTTGAATTGATTATTTGATAATCGGCACATCAAAACGATAAAAAAATACCAAAAATATTTAATTTGAATTTTTTTTCAAAAACTAAGGTTTGACCCAAAAAAACAAACAAACACTACCTAAAAATCCTTCAAATATTTTATTAGAAGAAATCAGAGCAAAGATGGAGAGAGAGCATCACTCACATATTAAAATGCTCTGCCCTAAATTGCCACCACAGCAAAACATGCCCAAAAAAATATTCAAATGGTAAATACAACAATTCTCTTAGATATACAAAAAAAAGAAGTAAAACCATATAAAATAAAAGGAAAATCAAATAAAAACAAACACAAATAATTCCACAGAAGATCCGTAAAGTACAATTAACAGGTAGTGAGCTACAAATCTACGGGCATGAAATTATATAAGAGAAAATCAAAGTGGAGCTAGCCTAGACATTAAGTTGGTGTTTAGTAATGCAGGTAAATCGTAAAAGTATTTTTTAATTAAAAATAATTAAAATAACAAAATATTCCTACCCTAACTTTTAATAACCATGAACATTAATAGCTAATGTGCTCGCATGGTTTTTAATTTCAAAATGTCGTGTAACGTATTTTTTTCAAGGGACGAATGCTTTCTACTTGAGAAAAATGATGATCCAGGATTGAAGAGAAACGGGCCAAGAAATTCTTTTTATTAATAATTGGAAAAAATGAATATTTCTTTAGGGATAAGTTAAGAGTTTTTTTGAGAGAAAAAAAAAATAATGCAAATGTATGGTATTGCAATAAATTTTACAGAATAATCCTTGTCCTTTGCCAGCAGAGTCAAGGACGTTATACTTGGATGGTCAAATGGAACCAACAAAAATATGCAAAAAAGTCATCAGACGCAGAGTGGTGCTCTCTCTCTTTCAATGGGGCCTTGTGCCCCTCCCTTCCTACTTCCTCTATGATTCTGGGGAAATTTGCTATCTGGTTCCATTGACTCGCATCAATTTTAAGCTTATCTTTTTAATGCTCAACCTGAATCTGTTAACTAATAGCTCCGAGACGATCCTTCGTTGAAACATATAAAAAATGAACCAACACATTAATTTTTAAATCTATAAAAATTAAAAAATAGCATTCATACAATATTGAATTATTAATAATCATAGTATTAAAAACTCGACATGCATGCAGCCTTATATGCTCCAACAATTGGAGACAAAGTTATTACAACTGGCCCGCACATCACTAGATAAATTGCTTGTTTGTAAATGTGATTGTAATTGCTTTTTAAAATATTTTTATGTTGAAATGCATCAAAATGATATTTTTTTATTTTTAAAAAATTATCTTTGAGATCAACGCATCAAAACCATAAAAATTATCTTTGAGATCAACATAAAGTATATATAATAATGAGTTTCAAATCTCATATTAAAAAAATAAAACACTCTTCTAGTATTTATATAATGAACTTTGATATGAGTTAGTAACCAATTGAAAATGATGAAAAAAGAGGGGTTTCTGGTTAGGAAAAAAACACATTTGAAAAAAAAACTAGGTCTCTATCGGGTTTTGCCGGGTCATTCGAGTTTCGAGTTGACCCAGCGAGTAGAACGGTTTTCTTCGAGCCTATGGTAGGCCTGATTTTTGAATGAAACAGACCCGGTCAAGGCCCCGAGTCACCTGGGTCCGGGTTGATCTATCGAATCGGGTCAGGTCTGATAACTATGCAATTAAAAGCTGGTAGCATTAAAATATATATGATTTAGCTTTGAAGCAATAAATAAATAACATGTAAAAAACTTGCTTAAACTTTCTCAAATTTCATGTAAGAATAAAATTGTAAAATGTAAAGAGACATCAATTTAACATAGACATTATTTGAGCAACTCAAAACAAAAAGTTACATAATGAACAAAAAAAGTATGAAAGCCCAACTTTTGAGTGAGAAGTGAAGTCCCAAGAACTGTTAGCAGGTAAAGAGTAACAAATACTTGTCAACTTTTTGTTACTATAAGGATCTGAACAACTTAATTAAGTATTTGCAAAAACATTTTATGTATTCATCTATATGTCTGAATTCAGTGTATAAAATGAGTATGGTAACATACTTTAAACACTTGTCTTAAAAAGTAAATTTTTGCTCCAAGAGAAAACAACCTAAGAGCAACTAAAGCCTTTAAATTTTCTTGAGCAAGCATTGGTCAAATAGTTTTCTCTACCAAATTCTGCATATATATATATATATATATATAAACTCTTGTAAATCAAAAAACTTATGAACGCATCTAATTAAACAACCTATAACTATTGTGTAAAGTAATGAAAAAAAAAATTCATCAACAACAAACAAAAATGAAATTAAGAAAACCAAGCAAAAATTAAAGATTAAAACATCTTACATCGCAACACAAGTAATTTACCTAGTCATGTTTAATAAATTCCTCTATCAAAATAAATTTATAATAAAAAACACATAAAATTTGTAATATAAACTGACATCGACATAAAATTTATTGAACAATAATTATATAAAAAAAGCAATACGAGGTTGCATATAACATATAAAATTTATTGAACAGTAATTAAAAAAAAATGCAAGATTGCATGTATGAAAAATCTTATAAAAAATCAATATTAAAAAAACATTTAATCTATATAAAATCAAGAAATCACAGATGAATCATATCCTCATCTCTAAAAACTAAACACGTTTAATATCATTTAAAAATAATAAAAATCTAATTAAAGCATAAATAAAAAATTTATTTGAGAAAATATACATAAATAATGCATTATATTTTAAAAAACTGAAACACAAAATAAAGAATCAGGTCAGGGCGTGAGCTTAGTAAGCCAGGTCTAATGCCTAGCCCAATGATGCAACGGCCCGTGCTCGGGCCTATAACATTAGGCCCAAGCGCAAGCCTTTTTTTTAAAGTTTAATAGGGCGGACGACATGATCTTGCAAAAAAAAAATAATAATGCTTTGCTTGACCCAATCCAAAATCCGACCACTATGGTGGCCGCAAAAATGGGGTCCATTGTTTTTTACCCTAAAATCTCATTTTCAACCCATTTTGATCCAAAACACCTAGAAAACACTCTAAAGACCGTGTCAAACCAATTCATGACCACCAAAAATCTAAAAAACCGCCAAAAAACCCGAAATTCACTCGGAATAAAAATTCTTCCCGAGCTCAGATATGTTGTTTTAAGTGTTTTTAAGGTAAAAAAAACCTAAACATAAGCCCCCTCATCATATGAAACATTTTAAAATAAAAATTAATCGTTTTGGCGGCCAGAATCTTCCCAAAAGATCACTTTCTCTCTCTAAGCCAGAATCCGGTTACTTCCTCTCTTTCCTCCCAATAGAAAAGTACTGAAAAAGAGGAAAATAAAATTAGATACCAAAATGTATTGTCTTGAAATTTAAGGAACTGGTCACCTTATACCTAAAAAATAGAAGATATTAAAATGAATGTTTCAACGAAACTTTTAAGCTGCCCTTAATGTTACTAGATATTTTCACTTCAGTCCCTTAGCTTTTAATTCAATTCTTCTTGTCGCACCCAACATCGCGGCGACCTTAAAAAATAATCTCTTGATTTATGGAAAAAGAATAGATATCTGACATCTTGTTCTTTTAGGAAAAAAGTCTTGTTTAAGGAGTCGCCACCTAGTATTATGGTCACTAGAAACCCTAATTGCTCAACAGAGATTCTATGGTTCGGGACTGGTTACGTAAAAGGAAAGATATTATCACCCCTTAAACGTTCTGCTTGAGGCAGACTGCATTGCTGGTTTTGTCTTATATTGCTAAATGTTTATTAGTTTTTGCTATGATAATTTGCTTATAATATTCCTGACTCTAGCGTCAATAAATATTCAACTACGGATACTTCCAACACTGACGTTGATAAATATTACGTAGCTATAAAAAAAAATAAATTTAAATCAGTATTTTTTATTCCTGACTCTGGTGTCAGTGAATAAACAAACAAAATAAATTTATTTTTACACATGCATAATTTTATTTTTTTTCTTGCTAAATAAAAATAAAATACAATGAATAATATAAATTTAAACCGGTATTTTTATTCATGATTCTGACATCAATGAATAAACTAATAAATCTATATTATTTTTATTCATACATACACATTTTATTTTTTATTTTTTTGACCGGGCCCGGTCCGGCATATATTTTTTAGGCTGGGCTCAGCTCAGCCCACATGGGCTGGGCTAGACCCAGCCAGCCCAGTCCGGTCACTGGCCCAAGCCAGTGACCTGGCTGGGCAAAAATCAAAGAAAGCACGCGTGAAGTGATTTCACGCGTGCATGAGCAGAATAGAGGAAATGAGTTAGAATGTGTGAATTAAAATTCAAAGTAAACAGTAGCCGGTGAATTAAAATGAAAAGCAGGGGAAGAGAAGTTTACTTACCTGGTCTGCTGCTCCTGAAGATGAAGACGCTGCTCTTGAAGATGAAGACAAAGTCGGTTCTCTCGGGTGGTTCTTCTTTTTCTGGTCACTGTTCGTCCTTCATTTTTCTGTGGTTCTTGGTTTGTTCCTCTATTTTTTCAGTTCTTCCTCTGTTTCTGTTTTCCCCGTTTTTTTTTTGTCTCCTCTTCTCTCAGTTTTCCCCAGGTTTTTTTAGTCTCTCGGTTCTGTTTTTCTCTCCGTCTCTCTCTGACCAGCCTCTAGCTTTTTTTGTTCCTCCTCTCCCCGGTTCTATTATTCCTCCTCTGTTTTCTTCATTTTTTTTTCGCGTGCCCGCCTTTTCTCTTGATTCACTCTTCCCAGTTTTTCTTCAGTCTTTCCTCTTTGTTTCGTTTGGTTCTCTCTCTCTCTCTCGTCAGTTCTGCTCCTTTTCTCCAGTTTTTTTTTTCTTTGGTTTCTTTCTTCCCCAGTCCTGTGGTTTCCCCTGTCTTCCCCCCTTTCAGTCCAATTCCTCCTTGTCCCCTCTTTCTTCACGCGTTCGTGCCTCACCATGGTGAGGCACGAACGCCTCTGTTTCTTTGAGCAGAAACAGGGGCAAAAAATTTGCTCCCCTCTGTATAATTTCCCTCCTTTTGTTCCCCCCTCTTTGTTGGTTCTCCTTCTCTGGTTTTTATAACCAGAGAATGCCATGTAGTCGCATGGATTTTAATGCAATAAAGACATCCGTTTTTCTTCTTTTTTCGGGTAAAGAAGATGAACAGTGTTAATGTTAATGGCCATTTGCGTTTTGATCCTTGACATTTTGAATTTTTGCAGTCCAGTCCTTGGGTTTTAATTTCTTGCAAATTTGACCAGAATCAGCCCTATACTTTGATAGTTTTTCAATTGAGTCCCTGAATAAATTAATTCCAAGTTCAATTAAGTCTCAAAACTTATCAATTCTCCGATTAAACCCTTGATTTGACTAATTAAATTAATTCCAAGCTCAATTAAGTCTCAAATCTTATCAATTCTCCAATTAAGCCCTTGATTTGATTAATTAAACTAGTCAAGAATTTAATTAAATCTTTAAACTTCCAATCATGTTGCCCTTAACCCAAATATTAATTCATTCTTCATTTATTTTATTTTTACTTGTTTTTCATCATTTTTTTCAGTAAAAAAAATAATAAAAATAAAAATAAAATGGTCAAAAATTGGGTTATGACTCTTCCCCTAAAACAATATGTAATTAGGAGCTAATTTGGGTTTCAAATGGCCAAATCACGTAAAATAAAAGTTCAAGGATTAAAGTGAATTTTTTAAAAATTACACTGTTCTAATCTATAGTAAATTGTGAAAGAATGCACAACAATGTTAAAGGATGATGATTTTTTGCTATATATATAATGTGCAAGATTCTTCCAGTCTTATTTTGTGAGTCTTCAACAACTTGATATCACAATTTGAAATCTCATTCCATGCTCAATTTGTTTTTTATTCAACAAACCGATTACTCATTTCAATACAAGTACCTTTTAAAATGAAAAATTTTAACTGAACTATTCAAGTGTGTTTGAGAATACGTTTCAAACCGTGTTCTCTTAAATTTTAAAAAAAATTTATTTGTTTCACTTAAAATAATTTTTTTATGTTTTCAAATTGTTTTGATATGCTAATATTAAAAATAATTTTTTAAAAATAAAAAAATTATTTTAATATATTTCTAAACAAAAAACACTTTAATTCATAACCGCTATCACAATTTCAAATAAATCGTTCATCATTCCTCGTGAAAGAGAGGGATAGTACTAAAGCTTATTTGAAAAAGTTTAACGAATGGATGCTGAATATAATATTGAATATAGGAGACGTGTTTATCTTTGGAAATGATTTTATGCACTTACTAACAAAACTCTTTTTTAATGTAAAATAAGCCATAAAGAATCATATTAGGTAAAGAAAATAAATGTGGCAAGATAAAAGAACTCACGCTTTTACCCACTCCTTTGAACACTCCTAGAATAGAAATATTCACAACCATGAAATAAAAAGATTTTATGAAATATCCTTTTGTCTTTATTTACTTATATTTGCAACCCTAAGGTATGTTCCCGTCGTCCCTTCTCTTTCTCTCTTTTTAAATATTCTGTCTTGTATCAATTCTTGATTTGGGTTTTCCTGTGGTAAAGGGCTTATGGCTGATCGCGAGTTCTTCTCAACTGCTGCTTTAATTTAATTTTTTGGGTACAAAAACTTTGTCACCTGCAAAGTTCTTAGATCTGATTATTGTATTTTCTTATTAATAAACTTGACTTCATACATTAAGAAACTTCAAAAATAAAAGAAGGGGAAAAATCAGCTGAACAAGATGATCATCACTCTCACTCCACAGAAAAATAATATAAGAACACATGCAGAGAACAAAACAATATTTTATGAGTACTGGTGCTGATTCTTAACGTTGAATGCCAGCTGAACAAGCAAAGAAATAAAGAACGAAAACGAGGCAAAAGTTAGCCAGACTGAATCAAAAGGCATAACCTCCAATCGCAACCCCCAGTTGTTCCCTTCATCCGAAACAACTAGTGATCAAGTGCGAAATCAAGACCATTTCCCCAAGAAAGAAAGAAAGAAAGAAAGAAAGAGAGCAAATTAAGCCGTCACTGCAGCAAAACAAGCCCAACAAATATTCCAAATTCTAGATGTTTCCATCCATATATAAGGCAGCCGCAGCAATCCTTTCTTTTGACAATTAAAAAAATAAAATTTTTTGGGCATACCCAAATAAATTGTATAATCCTTAGTGGATGAGTAACTAAAGTCATTCTATTATTTATATCTTGGACTCCACTTTAAAAAAATAAAAAAAGGATTATATATTACAATCTCTTTCTTTTGAAATGATTTTTTTGTTACAATCTTTACCAACTTAATCTTATTATCCCTGGTAAGAAATATTTATGAACCTTTGCAGGAAGTATAATGTCGGGATAGCACAAAATCTTGACAATTAGCTCTATTATTTTATTTTACATGGGATCAAGTGTATAGGTTATCATGTTGGGTCGTCATTCTTGGGGTTATTGTGGAATAAAAAACAAATCAGTCCTGGATAAAAATGTGCTCGAGTGAACCGACAACGAACCCTTTGCAAATACCAACAAAAGAACTATTTAGCAAGAGACTGAACCGTTGTCAATATAGTCGGATACCTTTTTTTATATATAATATATATGGTCAGATAATATATTTCACTGCTATTGAGAGTTTGTGGACTCTCATGCATAGAAAAAAAAAAGTTGTGAGTTCTACGCTGTTGCCTGCAATATTGTTTTATAGTCTGCAACGAAAGCAACATGAAATCTGGACGTGGTATTTTAACACAAGACGTGTAGGATTAAAGGCGGTAGAAGTCGATCGATTATCCTTTAGAAAATTGCTGTGGATCCGAATTTAGGCCTATTTACTTTTGCGTAGAGATTCCATAACATCAGGAATTCTTAATTTTCTTTTTGAATAAGTCAATGGTTGCTGTTAGACAGGGTTTTCAACCATGAATTTCATTCAATGTTCGAATTGAGGCAGGGAGCTTTCGAAGGCTGCAGCTGTAAATTTCAAAAGTTATTCAGATTTTAATCCTCGGGGGCCATGGCTCCGGCTGGTCCCCCCAACCTTGGATTATTCTCTGATTTGCTTAATTTTAGGTGTTTTTGTTTTGTGTCCAGAGAAATCTAGTGTGTGTTCTTTTGTGGAGCCCAAAAACATACGTTGTTTGTTACTTCTAAATATAAAAATAAAGAAAGTAATTCGGATCCAAAAGCTAGGCACAACTTTTTTTTATTTTTAATAACCATGTATAAGTTATGATTTATATGTATGTTTGATTAAAAAAATGTATATAGCTAGAAGAGAAAAGTCAATGAAGATACCATAACATTCCAACAAAACCGAACCCGTTTTTTTTTTTAAATTAAAATGTTCGAACTAACTTACATATCTCAATTAGTTCTCGAACTCCTGTGCTCGTGCCCACAAAAATTTCTTCACACATGAATAAACATTGTTTTTTACACCATCAACATCATGACCCCAAGAAAATGTAGTCAATAAAATTGGAACCCTGAACGTAAAAAAAAACCATATCTTTTAAGCCAAAGACCTTTATCATTGGAATAACCCTTGAGGTTAAAAAGATTGTTTAAACAAAACCTTATTAAGTGTTTTTTGATACATAAAATGAGTGGTCGGCAGGGAAGCAATATCGAACTTCTAGAATGGCATATTGCCTCCGAAATACCCCCGTTTCCATTACAGCAATTTCAGGAGAGCTAAAGCTCTTTTTTTTCCTTCGCTGTGTTTTTTCTCTGCTTCAACTGCACAGAGGGCTCTGATCAGTTAGGTGGTCCAAGCTAAAACCATAACCAGACCTTATAATTTTAACCTTCACGTGTGCACCACAACCCCGTGTTTTTTTTTTTTCCTTTCAGAAAGGATTTTTTGCAGCAAAAAATCCTTCATGTTCTGTTTCATTATCATTGTACCAGGTCCTCAACAACATTCCAAGCAAAACTAGCTGGCTTCCTGATTCCGTACAACGATTATATTATATGTTCTTTTCTGGGAAAGAAGTTCAGCATATGTTACCTACCTTTTCATAGCTTTTGGGACCCTCCCTTCAGAATGTTGGGTTTTCTCTTTGGGACTGTTGTTTTAATTATCAAGAATGTTTCAGACACTTAACTGGCTAACGAAGTGTGCTATCAAACCTTTTCTTCCCTTCTTGGATATTGAAATGTTTTCTAGCCTACTTTGATTTATGTTCAATGAACAACATCTTACCAGTCCCATCAATAAGTGTTTATGGTCCTAATTAGCCCATCTTATCACAATTTACTCTAGTGAATATTAATTTGTTGATTTTCATTATGAAATCATCAACATTGGTGAAAACGAAACATGATTAACAGATGCATTAAAGGTCAGAAGAAAATAATGCCGGCGCCGGTCAGTAATATTGATATTGAAGTGTTTATGGAGAAGTTACCGGAAAGGCACAATAAAACGTGAAAAAGGGAGCACAGGCGCTGATGCAACCATGGAAGATATTAGTCCTTTCAGGCTCCAAACAGGTTCAAAGTATAACAAGGTTATGATCAATAGATGGCTTCTCTGCTTTGTTGTTACCTCAGGATGGTGTGCTGGAGTCCCAAAGATTGGTTTCAGAATCTGCCCACTTGCTTAATTTTATCCAATTTTAATTGGAGTAGATATTATTGGCCCGCCATTTGATCTAATCTTTACTCGAATCTGATATTTAATTAAATGGATTCAGTATATATATATAATCCAAGTCTAATATATTAATTCGTTTATTAAATGATTCAAATATGGATCTATTTTGATATGGTCTCATAATAATCTAATAAAAAAATTTCTTAAAACATAAACAAATTTAGATATAAAATTTAGAAAAAGAATATATGACACTAGCTAGGTTTGGATTTTGGATTTATTTACTTTAAATGATAAATAACGTTTTGTATTTTGTTCATTTTATTCTCTACATTGATAACTATTCTTATAAACAATCAAATTCTTATTCAACTTTTTCAAGTCTTCAATTAATTTTGTGAAAAATCCTATAAATTTATGAAACAAAATTAATGAGTTGTTACTGGTATTAATTATAATCTGAATTTTTGTCCATTTTGTAAAACATAAGGATTTTATTTCATTCCAATAGGTTGTGTCTAGAGTATGTGTTTTTTTATTATTTTCTCTTAGTTTTGTCGTCCTTCTTTGCTAATTTAAATTAATTTTGACCTTTAATATAAATTTTTATTAGGAGCATTTGATTTAGTTAATTTCAACGTACGGTGAGACATTTGAATTTTATTTTTTTAAATTAACATATAAAATATAATCATGACATATTTTATTATACCTAAGTCTTACAATTAAATTCTAATCTTCGACATATAATTAAATATTGTACATTATTTAATTTTTTTTCGACATAATAGTTGCCTTGGCATACTTAATGAGGAAGAAAAGGAGCTTCTACTTTAAATTGCAAATAATCCTTAAATATTCTGTTTTTATAAATTAACCTCTGTTGAATATTGGCAAAAAAAAAATGGAAAAAACATACAAGAAAATCATACCTTCTTCCCATCATATCTAAATCGAGAAACTTTTTTATTTTTATACCTCTTACATGTACATCTAATACCGCCTCGACTAATATTTCTCAGATTATATATTGCGTAATTAACCTCATTATAATAGTATATCTTCTACAATCCTTAAGGTGAATTTTGATACATCCATGAACAATCGTCCATCACTTCTATCAAACATATATGAAATAACGATGACAACATGTATTAATTAATTACGTTAACTAAATAAATTTGTAAAATTTTTGGTTTAGCTCAAGCTTATTCAATGTATTTTAATACTTCTCTTAATTTATTATCATTTGTCTACATAAATGCAAATTTGAACACATTTATCAGAAATTACAACTCGACAATAAAATTGACAAAATATAAAATAAACCTATTAAATAAGCCATTATTTATTTTATCCCAAAACACCTAAGTCGATAATTCAACATAAGTTTCAACAATTTACAAATAAATATATTTTATAAAATCTAAAACAAATGCTAACATGTACAAATCATAAATCCATATAACAAGTTTGTTTTTAAAAAAACTATAAAACAAGTAAACAACCAAACAAAATACATATACTAAAATAAATATACAAAAAAATATAACATTTTAAAATTATATTTAAATTAAAAATAGGATAGACTTGCTTATTTAAGGTGGAGAATATTCAATAAAATTTGAATCAGAACATAAATGCTTACTGAGTGTTGTGGTGGCTGAAAAAGTAATGAGCAGTTGAGTTGTGTTGAGATTGAGTTGGGGGGGGGGGGTTTGACTTTTTGCCGTAGAAAAAAAGATAGTGAAGGAAAAAGTAGAAATGGAGGAGGAGGGTCGAGCGTTAGGTGATAAATTAAATATCACTAATAGATAGATTGACATGATTATTTTGATGGTAACTTCGTTCGTAGAAATGTCATGCCATAATGACATTGGTATTTAATGATAAAAGTTTTTCGTCAAGATATTTACAGACACTTTTACTGTTAGGCTAATTTCATTAGTAATTTTATTTGTAAAAACTTACATATCATCGTATTATTTGAATTTTTTTCTTTCTTTACCTATTATGATTCCTTCAGTATATACCATTGAAATATTTCAGTCAATATTTACCGATAAAATTAACAATGAAAAAATTTGATCAATAAATATCACTATAATAAACTAAAGAAAAAATTATATCGATGTTTTTATTTGTATATGTGAATTTTCCTTTTATATTGTTTCTTTCACTTGTTAACTTATTCAAGTAATAAGATCTTCATTAATTCTATCGTGTTCATAAGTAAAAGCATCCTTTTTTTTCACTTGATTATATATATAAAAGTAGCTAAAAACAACAACACCCACTTTTGAAGTCTGTCAAGAATGAAGACCACCAACTTCTTGTCTGGCAAAGGTTGAGTGGGACCAGGCTCCACAGATGACCCTCCCACAAACATGTACATACATACATATATAAACACACACGCATAAAAGGTTGAGTGGGACCAGGCTCCACAAATGACCCTCCCACAAACATGTACATACATACATATATAAACACACACGCATATATAGATGACACAATTTTAATTAATTACTTTCCAACCAGGGTTGATTTTTTTTTGTTTGTTTTGGTTTTTATTTATAAAAATAATTAAATTTAAAATTAAAAAAATCAAAACTGGTTCAAACCGATTGATTTTGGTTCGGTTATTTTAGAATAAAAACTGAAACTCTACCAACCAATTTTGGTTCTATTCGATTCGGTCGATTTTGGTTTGATTCAATTTTTTTATATTAAAAACAAAAAAAAACTATATTGTTTTTTGAGGGTTTTTTTTATAATATCTAATAGGTTTGGTTTCGGTTTGGTTTGGTTTTTTTATTAATTTCGGTTTGATTCGGTTTTTTAGTTTTAGGATTATGAAATGGAACTGAACCAGTCAGTTTTTTTAAATATTCTAATCAGTTTAATTAGTTTTTTTTCATGGTTTGGTTTTTTCAATTATTTTTTTAATTTTCTTGATTTAATCAGTTTTTTGGTTTTTTACTCACCTATGTTCCCAACACATACTTTTTAAAGAAAGATTCAGGAAGGTATCTGTTTTTACATGTTTTTTTCTAAAACAACATGTTGTCCTCATATTGTAATTTATTTATTTTTTTTACTGGGTCAAATTTTAGCCTTCTTGAGAATTTTGTTTGGTCGTTTGAGAGAAATGTAATTCTCTGTTTCGAAGGAAGAAATCTCATAAAAAAAGCTGCTGAGCTATAGGGTGTTTTAATTGATATTCATTTGATTACATTTCATCCATTTTTTTTTCCTCATAAACTAACATGTGAGTTGGATATGTTTCCATGTAAAATATCAAAATATTGGTAAAATATATTAAAAAAAAACACCCACTAGTATTATGATAACAACACAATTTACCATTCAGGTTTGAAGGGAGTGGCCCCAAAAGTACCAATACCATAGTTTGAAGAGAACGCGCCGCGCCGTGTTTGAACGCTGCATTCCAACAAGCCACTAAGGAAACTTCGTGGCTACAGCACCCACGTCATCTTTTTGACAAATCCACGTCATCTTTTTTTATAAGTAGGCCTCCTCAATAACACCTCCTCTCACAAGCCAATATCAATTCAACACCCTCTCTCTGGTTGCTCCTGCTTTTGCCTCAAGTAGTCTTTTAATCGTTTCGTTTTTTTTTAATTAGTTGAGTTATGGACGGCGACAGCAATCACCCGCCTGCCCAAGACTCCCCCAATATCGGAGGCCAATCTTTGGCTCTTAAAGGAGGAGCTGCTGGGAGCCTCCTCTTTCTACTGGCTTTCATAATCTACGTGTTCCTCAAGAAGTGCGACTCATGCACCATCATCTTCAAGTTGAGAGCTGATGATGCTTCCAGCAGGCCAGTGGAAGAAGCCTGAAACGAGGAGGTAGGATGTAATTATAACAAGCTGGCTTATACATATATATCAAAAGACTTCAAGGATGAAGTAAAGTGAAGTAATGCTTCTGTTCCTTTGTTTTCTGATATGAATAAATTTTATAGCATCAGCATGGAAACTTGTACTGCCAGGACCAGGCAGTTTGCTAGCTACAATATCTTCAAACTTGCTTTTTGTATGGTTGAACTGAACTGGTTTCTTTAAATAGAATGATGTGATCCTTTTGTCTTTTATTATTATTATTATTATTATTATTATTATTATTATTATTATATTTGGAACTCTCTCTCTCTCTCTCTCTCTCTCTCTCTCTCTCTCTCTCTCTCTCTCTCTCTCTCTCTCGTTTCATTAATTTTTATTTAAGGTATGTTCCTGTTGTCTCTTCTGTTTCATACAAATGATTGAATTGGTTAGTTTCTTTTTATTAATAATTGGCAAAAATGAATATTTTTTAGGGATAAGTAAAGACTTTTTTGGGAAAAGAAAGGAATCCAAATGTATGGTAATTATTCCTGTTTTTTTTTTTTATCATGTATGTATCGTATTTTTACCAGGGAGGAAAGTTTCCATTCATTTTGAAGAAATACATATTTTCTCAAAGAAAAAAAAACATAATGTAATCTTTATTCTTGTTGTAGTGGAAAGTTGCAATAAATTTTACAGAAAGTGATCTTTGTCCCTTGCCAGCAGGCAGGAGTCAAGGTTATTCTTGGACTCTCTCTCTCTCTCTCTCTCTCTCTCTCTATATATATATATATATATATATATATATATATATATTGATAACTAGAGAAATGTATTGAAAAAACACTAAATAGAAGCTGGAATAAGGAGATACAAATCTGCAGAGACATGTAAATAAATAAATAAAAAGTAGGATTCCACACAGAAACAGAGATGCTCACATGCAACGCGCATGTAAATATATAAAGGGAACCCGAAAAAAGTAGGCAAAGCAACGATGGCCCCAACTAAAGGATTGCATTTGAATATTGCCATTTTGGTTTGTGACAGAGAGTCTTTATTTGCAATTGTTGGCTGTTAGTGGAGCCAGGAATTTTTCTTGTCCTAGGTTGTCAAGTAAATATATATGAATTATTTTTCAAAATTAATAATTAATTTATATATATAAATTTTTTAAGTTAATAATAAATTTTTAATTCAAATTAAAAATATATAAAACTAAAAAAAAAATTACACTATCGAAGTTGCACCCTTTTATATTTTGTGAAATAAAATTCATTAATGATCGAATCCGAATCAATATTTTCAGTAAACTCTCGTTTAATGCAAATCATCATAAAAATATGCTAAAAACTCATATTTTATTTTATTACGAAACACAGTTTTAACATGTGTTATTGCTGAAAATACTCGTTTTATGGTGGCAATGAAAATAAACAAAGTCAAAATAAGATGAATCAACTTGTCAATTAAATGATAGTGCTGTGATTTATTTATTTTAACTAATCATCGATATAATTCAGAAATGGTAGACACATTCTAAAATTTCTTATAATGAATCATATCAATCTAATAATGCTCTATCCGAGATCTCAAATAATACATTTTCTGTTCATTGAAATCTTCATGATAAAATTTCTTAGCAAACTTGCAAATAGCATCAACTTTAAATGATTTAAAGTTGTTCTTAGGTTTTAAAGCAGAGCTAAATACAAGTAGTTTAATTGTCCCATCACTGAATCTAGAATTTAATTATTCATACTAAAAATCTATTATTGAGTTAAATATATAAATGACCTGGTTGATAAACTGTCAATCAAATCTCAAATAATGTTGATAAATTGTCACTGTTTTTTGTTATTGATATAAATGACTTGTACTCTTTTTATACAAAGTATTTATATGTAGTATTTCAATCTCATATTGTGTGCAAACAGATTACACATATGTAAGGAGAAAATCAAACTCGGCATCTCTTAAATTTGAAGCAATGCTTTATTAGTTAGTAAAAAATAAGATATAATTAAATCAATTTTCAAGTTCATAAGTAGAAGTTCTCCATCTTTTTCAAGAAGACAATATTTTCTTTTTATCTAATAAAAGATAGACTATTCATATCTAAACTTAATGAAAAATATTAAATTTTCTTAATTAGGATTTCACTAGTATTTTATTTAGGTTATTTGCTAATAATAATTTTATCTTCTCGATTAATATTTATCTTTCCTATTTTATAAGAGAATTTATCATAAAAACTCATAAATTACCGTATAAAATAATTAAATTTTAATAAATGTATTAACAAGATTTAGTTAATGGATGTCACGAGAAAACTAGTTAGTTTTTTAAATTTTAACCAAACCAAGATTAATATATTTTATAACATCTTGCTTTTAATACCGTAATATATATCGACTAAAATCTTTTAGTCTATGTATGTGAAATCCAAAATAAATTTATATTTTTTAAAATATTAAAGATAAAGGAAAGAATATAATTTTATTATTTTTTCATGAAGATATTCTTATCATGGATAAAAGATAGATTATTTATATAAAAACTTAATAAAAAATTTCAATATTTCAAATAGGTTTTTACCGAGTTATGTGTTTTAGTTGTTTGCTAAGAATTATTTTACAATCCTAAATAATATTATATGGGAATATTAATGCTAAATCAGGGTTTTTCTTAATGAGAATATATTTAGAAAAAATTAATTTAGAGCACTAAAAAAACTTTTTTAGAACTTATTAATCGCTACATTTAATTATTGTATTTATGTGTAAATTAGAATTTTGAACAATGATTTATTTTTCTACCTGGGCTACAGCCTACCTCAGCCTTCGACACCCCTCCGCCTGAGGACTGGTGGGGATGTTGAAGAAATTTCTCCAGCACTGCACATGGTTAATGAAGCTAGATTTCTAGAAGAAAAAAAAATATAAAATGAAAGATATCAATTTTGTTTTTTTGGAAAAGATTAATATGTACAAGAAAATAAAATAATATACACAAATACGAGGGTATACCCAAGGAAACAAGACAAAAAAAAAAAAAAACCAAAATAGTCAAAAATCAAAAAAGGAAAAAACCGACAAAGACTTGATGCAAACATGATCCAAAGCCATATCCAAGCAGCAAGGGAAATTAACAAAAACAACAACTAGCGAATCATGCCTACCCGTACTCATGCGTTAGTGTGTGTGAAAGCAATTTAATGTACAAAACCAGTCCTTTCGACATTGGCATTTAATACTTTGAAATGTAGGCCCTATATTGTTTTTATGGTTGGTCTGTCGTGCCGAGCCTCCGGCGTCCGATCTGGACAGTAAATGAGTTTTGGCTTACTAGTGTGTGTGTATATATATTATTTTATATTTAATTTTTATTAAATAAATAAAAATAATGATTCATGATTATTTAATTATTAAAACTTTAATACTATATTAAAAAAACTATTTCTATACAATAACTTAAATTATTAGATAAAATTTTAATATATAATTTATATTACTCCTTGTTTGATATATTTTTTTACCTTAAATTAATAAAAAAAATTGTATCGATAAATATCATTAAAATATTCTAATAAAAAGATTCTACCAATATTTCTATTTATGTTCTGTAATTTTCTAATAGTGTAGTAAGAAACTACCCACAATTAGAATTATAACTCACTAAATAGAAAATTCAACAAAATAGTATAAATTAAGCCTAATTAATAAATTGAAATAACTCTAATCAGTTAGGTTTGGATATGTCACATCGCCTAGCTAACCGAAAAGAAATAGGTTGTGAAGAAACCGTGTCCCTTGTCTGGTGTTCCACCACTAGCATATCAAATCAACTATCTATTTTGACAATATTAATTTAAGTACTTTATGTGTCGTCTATTAACATCAATATGGATTGGACCGTAGCTAGCTATAAATTAAACACCACAAGAAACCTAAATATAATGGAATGCATGTTGCTGATAAATGATTGAACTAGTCTAGACATAGTGAAGAAATCAACATATTAACGTGTTGTGGTTGGATAAGTGGTTTGCCAAGTGTATGAAATATAACAAATTTATTTTTTAGTGGATCGACCTGGCTTCATCAAATTAATTGAGATTTAATTGGTTTTGAATACCAGTGTTTTTTTTTTAAAATTAACAATGAAGAAAAACCAACATAAGCTCCCAAATCCCATTATTATTATTATTATTATGAAAAAATCAGAAGCAAAATGAGATTATTTAACTATATATATATATATATATATATATATATATATATATGAAGGTTTATTTTCACAAGACAATGTCATCGAGAATATCATCTCAAAATGTCAATCTCGGCCAAACACAATTCACATTACAAAATTCCATATATGTCTAGTACTGATGAAAATCCGTGTCCTCTGTAACATGAATATAAACTGGACAAAATGACATGTAATATGCTAGAGGGCAGTACTGATGGGAGACTATAAGAGCAGATAAAATTTTCAAAAAAAAAAAAAAAAAAACAAGAAGAAAGAAAAGATATCAGAATACAAAGTATTAAAGAAACCAAAACGATAATTGGTGTTGCTATTAGATGATTCTATAAAATCATGGCTGGCCAACAAGCACATCCTTGTAAGGAGTTGTTGCAGGAAGAGGTGCTGCTCTCGTTTCCGCTGCTGTCATTTTCCTTCTCCTCTCCTCTTCTAGGATGAGTGGTGAGTGACCGTCCCTCTCTCGTATCAAACGCTCATGAGCCCCTCCTCTCAATTTCTCTAACCGTAGTCCATCAATTTGCTGCATCTTGAACACCTTGACTACATTTGCTAATCCCCCTATAAAAATCATTAGACTTCCACAGATGCCTGTCCAGACCCAAG
>Ga0325400_1000087_pt1 | contig 53772 bp, 35 predicted proteins | sample PopdelMetagenome_2_FD_205662 | JGI IMG/M metagenome (GOLD analysis project Ga0325400, IMG submission 205662) | Populus deltoides microbial communities from Bellville, Georgia, United States - Xylem-PdKOR-R1 | ecosystem: Host-associated > Plants > Phyllosphere > Stem > Wood/Secondary xylem... | reverse complement strand
GTGAGCAAAGGGGTGCTTGGATGACTCTGGTGATTGAAAGGTTTGGCAAGTACCTGGAAACTTGGCCAAAGACGCTCTCGGAATGGTAAGCTTGGAAGAGCTGCAGAATGCAAGCATGTGCTGAAGAAGCAAGAGGACAATTGCCCACATGAATGGCAAAGGGGGTGATTGTTGGATTGTTGCCATTATGTGTAGCAATCATAGAGCATTTACAGCCTATCTTCTAGAAGAGGATGGCTGTCATTGCCATTGTCAAAGAGGGCTGCTAGGTGCAGCCACCTTTGTTGAAGAAGAGCTGGAGTTGGCAGCCACCATTATTGACCAAAGAACAAGTGGAGCAGCACCATGGATGCCTATAAATAGAGGCATACGGTTGAGAGCAAAAGGAGAGAGTGTGTAGAGCCAAAGATGTGAGAAATGTATGAGAGAGTGGGCTGCCAAGGCAGCCAGCAGTAGCTGCCATTGCAGCACTAAAAAGAGAGAAATAGAGTGAGGTTGAGAGTTACCAAAGAGGGGATGATTCCTCCTCCTCTATTGTTGTAAATCTTGTTCTCTCCTTATATAATGCAATGGCTTCTCCCGTGGATGTAGGTAATTTGCCGAACCACGTTAAATATTGTGTCAGTGTGCTTTACCTCCTATGAGCAAATATCAGTACATCACCGGTCGGAATTCCCTACAATTAATTATGGAAAGGAGGTCAAAAGAAAGTTAGATTTGAACTTTTGGACTTTCAAAGAATAATTTCAGGACAGATCTTGGTGTTTACTGATAGAATATATTTATTGAAGCCCCAAGAATTCCAATTGTGTACTTTAAACTCTCTACTTTCAGTTCTATTGAAGTGTTTGTTTGACAGCTATGCTTTCTAGTACACGTAAATCATTGTATGCTGAATTTGTTGCATGTGCGGATCAAAACATCGAAAATCTTGTCATGCATAGTGTACTTTTATTCCATGTTCTGTTGAAGTAAGGTACATCATGGATTTCTCACCATGCTCACCATGTTAAGATTTTATGCAATTTGATCTTCTAAACTGCGTTATTTTTGTTCCAAGTTCAAACACATACCTTCTACATCACGAGTTGCTCAATTTCATGCTTATTGCAATGTCAACCCAACTTCTCTACTTACCATCTCCTGGACCAAGTGACACGAACCCTTTTATTGATGCAGCCATGGTTCAGGTTAGTGGATGACCTTTGGCTTTATTTCTTGCACTAAGTTCAGAATTGTTTAGATCTTGCAATCTTATTATGGACGTCTTCCATTATTTGCTGGAAAGTTCTTTGGTTAATTTTGTTGTTGGGAGATTGCTACTTAATTATATAGTGCAGCCTTGTATCCCATTTGACAGTGCATCTTATCCAGTATTTTCTGGCGGGAGTTAGCATGGAGTTTGCAAAGAGTCGGTTCTGCAGTTCATATGATATTCTTATTAGAGCTTCCTTTTATTTAAATAGGCTTGAACTAGTCAGTTTTCTCATCTAAAACATCAGTGCTTTTGTTGACATTATATATTTGCTTTGCAACCACTTTTGTTTTATTGTCATTCAATTATTTGGTTGGTTCAACTGGTGAAAGCTCAAGAAATTCAAGCATGAATTTTTTTAATGTATTTTAAAATTCCTTACGATTTTACGATTCATTTTTACGATCCGAGTTTGTTTTGTATTTTCCGTGCCGTGTTAAAATCACGATTTTAACAACCTTGATCACGACGTGGGGGAGGTTGTGGTGGCTGAAAAAGCCAAAGTTGTGGCAATAGAGGAGAAGAAAAGGAAGGTTGGAAACTTAAAAACTAGAGTTTGATGTATTTTTCAAAAATAGTCCTTGGCTATGAATTTCCTCAATTTAGCCTTTAATTGACCTTAAAACTTTAATTTTCTTGCGATTTTACCCCTGATTTGAACCAATTGACTTTGTAAAAATTAAATTTAGTTCTCTAAAATTTCAATCTTCTCAATTAAGCTCAAATTGGGCTCCCAAACTTAATTTTTCACCAATTAAGTTCCTAATAAAATTAATTTGACCCATTTAAAGTATAATTAAGTCCTTGTATCTAATTAAATCCTTTAATTGAACCCAAATTAATTTTTAAACATAATTAAACTTTTAATTTGGCTTATGATTAAATCAAATTGGCCTATTAAAAATCTAATTATATCATTGGACTTAATTTTTATGTAGATTCGTCCAATAATCATTTAATTTGACCTTGAATCTGCATTATCTCTCCAATTTTGGGTACAATGGGGGTATAATTGTAGTTCAATTTTTTATATAGATGAAATCCTCCTCAACCTTATTTTGTTATATTGTCAGTCTTCTTGTTATTGTTATTTATTTTTTTAGTTTTTATGGGAAAGGAAAAAAGATAAATTTAAAGAATAACCAAAAAATAGGTTATGACAAATACGGAAGTGGATCTTAGAAGGAAACATGTCATTGAGGTGGCACTAAGATATTGCCTTTGAATACCCTGATTACTTCACTTGTAAGATAATTGATGTTTGTTGTCCTTGTAAAAATAAGGAGGTCCGTGTCGAAATAAACTAGCTTCAACCCATATATGATTTTCCATGAATTGTTTTACTTTGAACAAACTTCTATCTGATAAAACATAAAGTTTTCTCCAGAAGGCATGTTCTATTACTCCTTTTATTAAGACTTCCATTACTCTAAAAGGCATGCTCCTATTCTTAAACATTGAGCATCTCCGCATTGAATCTTCTCATATATACTTGTGTAGACTCGCCCTCTTGTTGGATAACACTAAAAATCTATGGAGATTTTCATGGCAGGTATGCTGGTGCTAAAACACGCCACTAGCTTGGCCCATGGTCATCGAAACCTTCAATAAAGTTTGGTTATATGTTGTTATACCAAGCACGTACAGATCCTATGAAGGTTGTAGGGAATATCTTACACATTGAGTCATGGTCTTGGATGATCAACTCTAAGCTATTACGCATATTTTGCACATGCTCCCTTGGATCGGTCAAGCCATCATAATTGTCCAAAATCATTTTCATGGAAAAATAGTCCTTAGGGAGTCGAGTGTTCAATACGCATTTGGACAAGGAAGAAACCCTCTACTGATGAGGGCTATAAACATTCCCCTAGGCATGCTCATTCTCTTAGACTGCTCATGCACATATTGTCTCCTAGTTTTTTATCAGTTGGGCTCTTGGGAGCCCGGAGGGCTTAACGTGGTGCCAAGGGAGGGTGACATTTCCTTATACGTGTCAAGGGGGGGTATTTATTTTTATAGGCGTGTCAAGGGAGGATGATAGTTATCTTGGACTTGGCCAGCTGCTAAGTCCATGTGCCTTGAGTCTGACATGTTCATCAAACTCGCGTTATCTTGGACTTGACTAAATGTCAAGTACAAGTACCTTGAGTCTAACATGTTCACCAGACCCAGACCCATATTTCCTCATTACCCCTTGGGTGTGCTTGAGGCTTGGCACTAATAATGTTTGAGTCTAGCTAGCGTCAGACCTAGCGTTCCCAGGATGCCAAACCCAATTGTGTGCTTTCCCGAGACTTGGCACACTACCAATCCTAACATGCCTTCACTAGAATGTATTTTTGTCCTGAAAATTTAAACTCATGAGTCTTTCTTGAACCGTTTTTTGTTAGTTTAAAAATATACCGATAAAATCTTATTTCTATCACCCATATATATTTTATTCATATAGAATAAATTAGCTCTCTCAACTTGCATTCAAAATGAAAAAAAGAAGAAGAAGATGAAGAAAACTTGTTTGTGCTAGATACCGTGGGGCATAAAGTTAGCCACATTATTATTATTATTATTATTATTATTATTATTATTATTATTATTATTTAGCCTTTAAAGTAATTTAAAGTAGATAATGTGTATGTACATATCTATCTATCTATCTAATATTAATTATATTAATGATGATTAAAAGATTTCATTCAATTTACTCCAATTTGTTAATATAAACCTTAATTTACCATAAAATATAATTTTAATGTAAAATCATAATAAATTTTCTTTACTTTTTATTTTTTACAAACTAATGAAATAGAGAAAAAAATATTATTTAAGAAAATAAAATACTTATTTGGTATATACTATGTCTTATTTTCATACAAATATAAACGTAGATTTAAATTTCAGTGCGTCAATTGTTCTTTTACTTTACGTAACTAATTTTCATTGGACTGAATCCACTAATATTCATGAAGATAAAGATATAAGGTATCAATCTTTTGTATAATTAATGCAAAAAATTAAGTTTATTTGATTTTAATAATTCTTAAGTACCTTTACTCAAAAAGAAATAATGGTAAGTACCTAGCTTCACTCTAAAAGAAATAATCTTTTAATTACCTATAAATTGTGTAAAAAAAAAAAAAGCTAGAACATTTTCTCAGGCATCACTTACAATTTCCAACTTGCCTTGCAGAATTAAGAAATTAAGATAGGGAGTGTACTAACCAGTACAAGGCCTTTGATAATCTCATCTGTATAATACTCGGGTTGTGTGACTTGCAGAGATAGAAGGTGGCCAATCATGGTGTTCATACTCTCTAAATCCTCCTTCCTTTTATGTTCATCAACCAACCCTTGTAAGAACATGTCCATTCTCTTGCCGAGTCTTATCACTGTCTTCTCAAATTCACCACCATCTATCCAATTCAATATCGGCAAGAAATCCCCTGGATTCGATGCCCCAGCAAAAGTTACAGCCTCCGTCATCATCTCCCTGAACTGCCGTGCCTCTTCTTCATCAGTCACATCATCCACATAATACCTCTTCCCTGCGACCATTCTCATCATAATATTAAACGTTAGCTCTTGAAACATTGATTTTAACTCTACCTTACCAAAGTTTTGAAGCGAATTATGTGAAAGTTTGATGAGAAGCTGCTTGATTTCGTCTTTTCGAATGCTTACAAACTTGTTGATACGATGAGTGGAGAAAATCTCTACAGCACCAATGCGGCGTAGGTTGCGCCAATGATCACCATATGGTGCTTGCAGTAAGGTGGTGTGGTTATAAGCAAGGTGTTTGCCTAAGAGTAATTTCGGACGGTTGGCTAACACAACATCATTTTTGGTGAAGCACTCTTCAAACGGTGACGGCGAGGATATAAGAACCACCAGACGAGAACCGAATCGTAGAGAGATGATAGGACCATATTTTTTAGCTAGGCTGGAAAAAGTAAGGTGCATTGGACGTCGTTTTAAGAGATGGAGATGACCAATAACTGGAAGGGCAGGTGGGCTGGGAGGAAGGGTGCTATTTTTGTGTTTTCTTGATAGATGAAATTTTGGAGCAAGGAGGAAGAAGAGAAGAGAAGAGAAGAGAAGAGAAAGGGAAACGTAAAATATTCCATGCCTGCGGCTTCCTTGCTTAATCTTGATTGAGTGTTTTAATTAATATTTTGTATTTCTGCATTACAGACTATAAACAGGAAGGTGTGCTCTTCTAGATTTTGGATTTATTGCAAGCAGAGTTGTATGCATTAGTTATTAAACCTGGTTCGGAGTTGACCTGGTTTTTATGGATCAACCTATATTAACTCGGATCAATCTGGAAATATAAAATAAAAAAATTAAAGTTTTAATATTTCATATAAAAAAATTAAAAACAAATTCATGTAAATATAGGTTATACATATTTTAAATAATAAATTTTAAAATAATATATTTTTAAAAAAAATTATCTCATATTAAAAAGATATTATGTTAAGATTTTAAGTTAAAGTATTTAAACTAAAAAAGTTTTTTTATCCCATATTGAAAAAATAACTTTTTTTTTTTACATAAAGTATATATATTAATAGGTTTCAAATTTCACATTGAAAAAACATAACTTTTTTCTTCAGAACATAAAATATATATACTAATGGGTTTCAAATCCCACATTGAAAAAACATAACTTTTTTCTTGGAAACATAGAGTATATATACACGAAAGGGCTTCAAATCTCACATTGAAAAAAATATTATGTTGTCCTTTTAAGTTGAAATAATTAAACCAAAAAGTTTTTTATCCCACATTGAAAAAACATGACTTCTTTTCTTGAGAACATAGAATATATATACTAATGGGTTTCAAATCCCAAATTTTAAAAAAAAAACACCAGGTCTCGCCCGGGTTGCCTGGGTCATGGGTCGACCTGTTGGGTCGTCCAGGTTTTGCCGGGTTGTTGCCTCGATCAATTTTTTATTAAATCCAGACTGGTCCAGCAACCGAGTCCTAGATCCACCCGTGAGGCCGGAACAGGTTTAATAACCAGGGTCTGATCTGATCAAAATAAACACAAACAAAATCATTAGTACATAAAAGTAAATGAATAAAACCTATGTTATCAAGTCTCGACTCCTTTACCTGATGATTTTCGTGGGAATATGCAGGGACTTTCTAGTCTATTATCTGCATGTTTGCAATTATGGTAGTGAATTTAGTGATTGCAATTTAAAATATTTTTCGTTTATAAATGTATTAAAATATTTTTTTTTATTTTTTAAAAATTATTTTTAACATCAACATATCAAAATTTTCTGAAAACATTAAAAAATAATAAATTTTAAGCAAGCTTAAAAAAAAATAATTTATACCATATTCTGAAACACAACTTAAATTAGCGAGTACACAAACTAAAAAAGCCTTTTATGTGGAAAAAAAATAGAAAAGAAAAGACTTTGAAGTATATGTCAGTGAATACACAAGTTTAGGCATAGTTTATTGCTTAAAAATAGTTTTATAGAAATTAAATTTTTTTTTTTATATTTGATAGTATCATGAAAAATAAGTTAAAAAATAATTTTCAGTATTTAACTATATCATGAAAAATAAGCTGAAAAATAATTTATTAATAATTTATTTTTTCTTTAAATTTATTAAAATAATGATAATCAAATCTAATAAATAAAAAAATTAAAAGAGAATGAAGTTGAAAAAAAAATATAATTTCATAAATTATTTTAAATAAAATAAATAATAATTAAAATAATAGAAACCAAATCTGATAGATAAAAAAAGTTGAAAATGATGAAATTAAAAAATATATAATTTCATAAATTATTTCAAATAAAATAAATACAATAAAAAGAATGGAGACCAAATTTGATATATTAAAATTTTCTATTAAGAGAAGGATTAGGGAAAAGTAAATAATAATCAAAAGAATGGGGATCAAAGTTGATGTAAAAATCAAATTAAATCAAATTATAAGGGATGAAATAAAAAAAATTCAAAACAAAATATATAATAATTAAAATATTGATGATCAAATTTAATATAATTAATAGATAACAAGATATGTTTTTTATTTTTCCACAACTTTTAGAAAGTATTTTATGTCAAAAATAAAAGAAAAATATTCTTCTAAAAACTAAACCAGATATTTCTTTTATTGGAAAGTATTTTTCATTGATCAATTTTTTTAATAGTAAAAAAAATATAGAAAAATTTAAAAAATAATTTTCAAAAAACTATTTCTCATGGCCTTAACTATAATAATAATAATAATAATAATAATAATAATAATGGATCCATCACAAACCATGATTGGATTATTTAATTCAAAATCTTAAAATTTATCCAGACAAAGTAACATCATAACTGCAAACTTATTACTCAAAAATTACGAACTTGTTTGTTGAAAATTAGTTTTTTTTAAAGTGATTTTCATTAAAAATAATTCTTAAAAAATACATGGATAACAAATTTGACATATAAGAAAATTAATGGATAATTATTTGATAAAAAATTCTAATTTTATAAATTTTTTCAAATAAAACAAATAATAATCAAATGAATCAAGAATGAATTTGATAGATAAAAAAATTAAAAAAAAAATCCAGTTTCATCAATTATTTCAAATAAAATAAATAGTGATCAAAATAATAAAAACCAAATCTGATAAATCAAAAAATCAATTAAAAAAAAATAAGTGAAAAAAATTTAACAATAAAAAATACGGACCAAATTGATATAAAAATCAAATTCTAAAGAAAATAAGTAAAACAGATAGAATTTTTGCTCGGAACTTCATCAAAATAATATATATTTTTTATTTTTTTAAAATTATTTTTGACATTAGCATATTAAAATGGTATAAAAATATAAATAAATTAATTTAAAATAAAAAATTTAATTTTTTTCAAAAGTACTTTTAAAATACAATAACAGATCTTAGATTTTTAGAAAAAACTAGATTGATTATGCTGTGGGTAGAAACAAATATTTTTAGAAAACAAAAGAACAAAAAATCAGATGAAAAAAAAGAAATCTAAGCACAAAGGTCTAAAGGACAAATAATAATATTATTTAAAAAAACATAATTCAAGATGATTCTATTTTTTAAACAATATATTGAGTTAGTTTATATCAACCTGGATTAACCCGGGTTAATTTTTTAAATTTGTAATTCAGATAATATAATCATTGCAACTTTATAAAATATAAAAAATAAATAAATATTGGGATGGTTATTTGATGCCAAATAATTCTAAATAAATCAAATTGAAATATATATAATGAATACTAGTTAAAAATAAACCAAATGCTAAGGATATAATTGAATATATATATATATATATGTGTGTGTGTGTGTGTGTGTGTGTTTATCTATTATATATAGATTATGTATTATCTTTTTTCTTGGCCCATTTCTTTCTTTTTTTTAATTAATTGTTTCTTTTAAAAAAGTTACAGCAAATTCTATTTAAATAAAATTATCAATATTTAAAAAAAATATTTTAAATAATAAAAAATTAAATAAAACTATATTTCAAATATGACACACGGTGAAAAAAAAAAACTAGTTTTGTGCTGAAAATTATAAGAAGATTATAACATGATAAAATGGAAAATGCGGGGATACAAACTATACAGTGAAATCAGATTGGGTCGGGCACATGGCTAAAGCAATCCATCTACCCATCTCTTTGAAGCCCATTGTTTAGATGTCAAATTCGAAAAAAGGGAAAACCTCAATTAAGGCCAAATTATCAATTACATCCCAAGCCTATGAATTGTATCAATTAAGTCCTACACATTTCCTATATTTCTCAATCGTGTCCTTTTTTTAATTTGTTTCATAACTTAAGTTTAATTTGCATAATATATATGCTAAAATGATGTCAATCTAAATCAATTTGACGAAAAAAATAATTAAAGTTAATATTTTCAATCTAGTATGCATATTTATGTACTCAAACAACGTTAGTTTGAAGAAAAGTATACAAAAATGTTGACAACTATTAACAAAAAGACTTGATTGAAAATATTTTGAAACGTTTAGGACTTAATTGATAAATGTGAGAGTTTGTAGGAATCAATTGATAATAAGAATATAAATATGGGACTAAATTAAGGTTTCCCAAAACAATATCATATATCAATACAGAAAATCTCGCTTCATAACATAAACGGTTTTTCAGTTCCAGAGCTACTCCGTCTCCCTCATTTCCACCGGCGCTGCCTCTCAACCTTCTCTCTAGCCTATATGATTTATATGAGCTATAATCACAGTCGTTAATTCCGGCGACTTTTGTTACAATGACTTCAATCACCTCCGTCGAATTGAATTACCTCGTTTTCCGTTACCTTCAAGAATCAGGTTCGGTTTACCTTTTAACGTTTTCATGCAATTTAGGGTTTATATTTTTGCTTTTATTCTTATTTTTTTGTGAAATAACGAAGGTTAGGGTTTTGCTTTTAGAGTTTGGTTTTAAATGTAATTATTTAGAATTTTTAAGTCTTGCTATGTTCAGAATCTGTAATTTCGGGGTTTTGTTCTGTATTTTCCACTAAAAAGGAGCCTGAGCTTGTAGATCTGTGAACTTGGTTCTTCTAGTCTTGTTTAGTTTTATTTAAATATTTTTGTATTTTGTTAAGAACATGAAAAGCTTGTATACTCATTGGTTGCCTGAATTTACAATATGAAATTTAAATGAAGTAAGGAGATGCAATTTAAAATTTATGAAAAAGATTGGGCCGCCTTGAATGACATTTTTAATTGTAAGGGATTTGATTTAAATGCAATCGAAAGCCTCCATTAGGCCATATTTATGTAAGAAATCTTTTAAATTTTTTTGAGTTTCCGGCAAAAGAAAAACAAAATAGTAAATGTGTTCTGGTAGTTATTGTTTTTAGCAGTGACATTGGGTAATGATAGAAGGTAAAGGGTTATGAGATACGATTGTGAATTTAAAGGTTAGTTTTTGAGATTTTTTTATGTTCCTGCAGGTTTTACGCATTCAGCTTTTGTTTTAGGATATGAGGCAGGAATTAACAAATGCACCATAGATGGCAATATGGTTCCACCTGGTGCTCTCATTACTTTTGTACAAAAGGGGCTTCAGTACTTGGAAATGGAAGCGAATTTGAGTAATGTTAGCATGTTTAAATCTTTTGTTCTCTGATTTTTTGGTTTTTAAATTAGTGTTTGTTTAGCATTTTTTGCTTTACATGCCTTGGGATATATATTGATCAAGGTTTGTTTCAAGCTTGCCAGAGTGATGCAGATGTAGATGAAGATTTCTCATTTTTGCAACCTTTGGATCTTATCACAAAAGATGTGAATGAATTGCGGCAGATAATAAAAGAGAAGAAAAAAAATTTGCGCAAGGATGGAGAGAAAGAGAAAGACAAAGAAAAAGAAAAAGACAAAGACAAAGATAAAGATAAAGACAAAGACAAGGAAAAAGACAAAGAGTTCGAAAGGGAACATGAAAGAGAACGTGCACGAGTGAGAGAGAAGGAAAGACATGAAAGGGAAAAGGAGAATGAAAAGGATAGAGAGAGGTTAGAAAGGGAAAAAGAGCGAGACAAGCAGCATGAGGATAACACTGATAGCAGAATGATTACTGATACAGAAGATAAGCATGAAGAAAATGGGATTTCTGAAGGCAATTTCACTTCTGTGCTTTTATTTATTTATTTTATGTCCCATTGCCATTTTTAGTTTCTTGAATTTTATCTTAACATCTTATTTGAGGTTTTCAAGGCACCTTGGCCTCACCTCATGCCTCCAAGGTGAGTGCATTGGCATCTTGTGACAACACTGCCATGGTTAAATTTTAAGACCTTTCTTGTATATACTTCTGTGCTTTATTTATTTATTTTTATGTCCCTTTGCCATTTTTAGTTTCTTGAATTTTATCTTAACATCTTATTTGAGGTTTTCAAGGCACCTTGGCCTCACCTCATGCCTCCAAGGTGAGTGCATTGGCATCTTGTGACAACACTGCCATGGTTAAATTTTAAGACCTTTCTTGTATATACTACTGTTCTTTGTTCTTTTCCTAGTTTTTTTAAGCTTAAGCTCTAATATAGATTATCTTCACTTACAATTTTACTTCACTGCTTTACCATAGTCTGGAGTTCTATGCTGTCACAATGTCGGGATGGTGAGGCTACTGTTAAAAGTCATTTTGTTTTCCTTTTTCCCTTGGAATGTGGTGAAATGTTAGTTATATAGTGGACATGGATAAGTGATTATTAATTTTCAGTGTTCTGTTATTTTCTTGAATAATTAGTGAATATATTGCATTCTTACTCCCTTTCTCTGCCTCTTTTTCTCACCTTCATGTTATATATTTCCTAAAATGTGAAAATCTATTATTTAGTAGGACCGGAGCCAATGGATATTTCTACAGCGTCAACATCTCAGACATGTGAAATTCCTAGTTCTGATGTGATGATTTTGGAAGGACATACTTCTGAGGTTGGAACATTTGCCATCCTTTTTGCTTTTTATATTAATATCTTGTTTTTTGTTTTCTCCATTTGCCATCCATGTGCTTCTTTTCATTTGCTTCCTTTCAGGTTTGTGCCTGTGCATGGAGTCCAACAGGATCACTTCTTGCATCAGGGTCAGTAATTTTTGGCTGAGACTCTTCTTTTGTTGATAATTCTGTGTTTGCAACTCTGATTTATATGCCAAAACTTATTGTATCTTGATTCTTAGTTTTCTGTTATTTGGTAAAAGTTGCTCTATGAGATATGTCATTATGTTAACTTTATTAGCGACAGAACATTATTTAAACATAACAGGCTATGCAAGGTTATTATTCTTCTGTAAATATAAAGTATGTCAGGCTGAATGTATTATTGCTAATTGGTTATATAATCCTCAAATAGGTAAAACTAATTTCAACTAGGAAATGAAGTAAGTTTAAATATCTTTTAGATTTGATACAATGTGTTACATTATTTTTAAATGAAGGATACACATGCTGGACAATTTGGAAAAAATAAGAGCAAATCATTTAAGTTTCTTATCTTAAAAGAAATGTGTATCATATCCACTGTAGAGAATTTCTTTGCCCTCAGTTCCCTTGTGAGTATATGTGCTGCTTTATCTAGTGTCTTTATGAGTTCTGCTATTTCAATTGGTATTTAATTTCACTATCACATTCTATTTCAATATGGGAGGATATGATGGTATATAGATTGCCCATTTGATTTTTCTACTTTGATTGTGTCAACACTAATGGCCTTCAGTGGTAACGGGGTTTTCTGGACATTATGCAAGCATCTGTAATGTAACCTTTCTTAAAGTTGCAGATTAATTGTAATATTGCACGGCATCTATAATAGCCTAAGAAAATTTGTTGGTTTTCCTTTCCTTACCCTACATCTCACACATCACTCTTTTTATCATAATTTCTAGTTCTGGAGATTCCACAGCACGAATTTGGACAATAGCTGAGGGGACCTCTAGGTCAGTTGCTCAGAATGGTCCTTTAAATGTGCTGGTATTGAAGCATGTAAAGGGAAGGACAAATGAGAAAAGCAAAGATGTGACAACACTTGATTGGAATGTGAGTTCTCTTAAAGGCTTTGATTGTCGAGAATAGTAATTTTAATGTTTCTTCATATTGTTGCCGTATGAATTTACTCTTCATAAAGATTTTCATGTCATAAGAATATACTTCTTGAGGTATTCCCCTTTTTTTCTTTCCCCCTCTTAGCATAATGGAGGCTTTACGAGAAAAAAAATGACCTGCATATGACCCCATGGTTCTTGTTAAACAAACTGTCCCAAGGAAATAAATAACGTGAGTTGACAAGAATTATGTTGGCTATGTTGAGAATGAGGCTAGCTATGTTGATTCCGATGGGCTTATGACTGTGTATCATATTATGTAATTTCAATGGAGAAGGAAAAAAGGAAGCTTAACATGGCAAATCATTTACTCAACTTCAAATGGGCTCGAACTGAAGCTGATAGGCAGGGTGTTTCCTTTGTTGCAGGATCGAGAAAATTAATTTTACATGTCAAATTAATCTATTTTCCTCACAAGTACTCATCACTATTTTACCTTCTATTGTACAGGGTGAGGGAACATTACTTGCAACTGGCTCTTATGATGGGCAAGCAAGAATTTGGAGTACAGACGGTAAGATATTTCAAATGATCTGTTTCATTCCCTTCTATTTCAGGCTGAAAGTGAGCAGCAAGTCATATATGTAAAAATAAACAATAAAGGGAGCTCAGATATCTTTTCTTGTTTTTTTTAGTGTTCATTTCTCACTCTGAAGGGTAGGGTATATTAACACAAGCGTGCCACTATCAACTTGTCACTTAGACAAACCAATACAGCAGTTTTTTTTATAAAAATATGTGTACACACATGTATGCATATGTTATTATTCTGTTGTTGATTGAAATCGTGCTTTTACTTCAGATTTTCTGTGCAATTTGGAACTCTAGCTTATCTTCTGGATCTTTTCCCTTGTCCAGGTGAACTAAAGACTACATTGAGTAAGCATAAAGGACCCATATTTACTTTGAAGTGGAACAAGAAGGGGGATTATCTGCTAACTGGAAGCTGTGATAAAACAGCAATTGTGTGGGATGTGAGGGCTGAGGAATGGAAACAGCAGTTTGAGTTTCATTCAGGTTTTAAATTGCTCTTAAATTGCTAGAATCAGTAGTCTTTTGTCAGAAGAAAGAAATCACTGATTATTGTTACATTTGCTTTCATATTGGTATTTGTTTTAGGTCCTACACTTGATGTTGACTGGCGCAATAATGTTTCATTTGCAACAAGCTCCACTGACAATATGATATATGTATGCAAAGTTGGAGAAACGCGCCCTATTAAAACTTTTGCTGGACATCAGGTTTGTACTATCTTTCTACAAGTGCATGTTGTTCATGCTGTTCTACTCAAACATGCCCAAAGTAATTTAGTCAGAGCCTTTTTATATCTCAAGTAAGCTGGCAGATTATTTTTTAAAAACAATTGGGTCAGATTCTAGAGGGGCTGAGAATCCACAACCGAACCTTGTGTGTGTATGATATTATCAATGGGGCAATGCGAGACCAAGTCTGATTAATTTAGTAGGAAGCCACCAATCTGGTAAAATAAATAAATATAGAATAATTTCATACTTCAAATCAATGATTGACTAGCATTGCATTGTTATTTAATTGACCTGGATGCCTAATCTGACGAACCACCAGGTTGCACTGTTGTGGTTCTCTGTGCTACATAGAAAACTTGATGATGCTATTTATTGAGTGGGTTATAACTGCAGTATTCAACTTAAAGCTTTGCAGTCAAATGAATTTTTCTTGAGCAACAAGCAACAATCAAAGCTTTTCATGCTGCTTATATTTTTTCCTTTTTGCAATTTCAGGGCGAGGTTAATTGTGTCAAGTGGGATCCTACAGGTTCATGGTTGGCATCTTGCTCTGATGATATCAGTGCTAAGGTTATTATCTGTGCCTTTTTTTTTATGTCATCTATACACTGATTTACATTTTAGTTTTCAGGTATTATATTTGTTCATTTATGACTCATGAATGCCCTACACTAATCTCTGTGCTTTTATTTTAAACATAATCCCCTGATTTATCATTGCTTATGAGCCCTTTGAAGTCCTATTTCATTTCTTGTTAGCTTGCTATTTTCGTGGTTGGCAACTGATGAAATTGTACTGCAGATATGGAGCATGAAGCAGGAGAAGTATGTTCATGATTTAAGGGAACATTCTAAGGTACCGCCTACCTTTTATTTTTGCAGTTCAAGATTTGTTGGTGTTGATGCATTCTCTTTATATAGCACATTGGATTGCTACCATGAATCTTTATTAATCGTGTTGCAGGAGATTTATACTATCAGATGGAGCCCCACTGGACCTGGTACAAACAATCCCAACCAACCATTAGTGCTGGCTAGGTAAAACTACTGCTTTTAACTTTAATGTTATTGGTGCATCTTCACTTGCATGCACAGACACGTGCATTACAAATTAAGTAGTTCTGGTTACTGTCTGACATTTGTCTTGCTAATTTTCAAGAAATCCTGTTAGTCTTAATCCTAGTTTTGTATAGGATCATGAAACATCAAGTTCTTGTATCACATTGTATGATTCAGGTCAACTTTGATGAATTGTTTTATGTTTACTTTCTGATATTATGCGGTTCTGCTTTCTGTATAGTGCATCATTTGACTCAACAGTGAAGTTATGGGACGTGGAATTTGGGAAACTTCTCTGTAGTTTGAATGGACACAGGTATACACTTAACTTTTTCTCTCTCTTCATATTGAAGGATCAGGAGAAAAAAAATTAGTTTCATTATCAGCTTCTAGGTAGTTGAATGCTTGAAGATTAAATGAGCCAATATTTGAAGTTATCTTAATTCATTGCTCTGAAATCTGACTTCCTGTGATATCAACCTGTTATTTTCTTTTGAAAATTCTTGACTTGTGCTCCAATTTTTCTCCTGACCTCTTTTCTTTTTTATTAACATCAAATATTAAACTGATACTTGTTGAGTTTGGCTGATCAATGCCTGATGGATCTGCAATCCTCTCTTGCTTTAGTCCCTGGAATTTCAGGACTGCTCTAGTTAAAGAGGAATGCATTTTCGTTCTGTTATCCTGTCATTGAACAGATAATTGAATTTATGATTAATCAAATTGTTACTGCTCTATTTGTAGCTATTATTGATGAATGTCTTATAATTGAATTTCCAGGGAGCCTGTGTATTCGGTAGCATTTAGTCCTAATGGAGAATACCTGGCAAGTGGATCTCTTGATAGATGCATCAACATTTGGTCATTGAGGGAAGGAAAGATTGTGAAAACATATGCTGGCAACGGGGGAATATTTGAAGTTTGTTGGAATAAGGAAGGTGATAAAATTGCTGCCTGTTTTGCGAACAATACAGTTTGTGTTTTAGATTTCAGAATGTGAAAACTTGTGAGGTGCTAGGATCGGCTGGGATTTCTTGGAGCTTGTGGTAGCATTCTATTTAGCTGGTCTTCAGTTTCCCGTGGAAGTGAGCTTTCCTTCTATGGGGATGTGAAAAGTTCTTCGATTTGGTAGGTTTTTCATTTTTTTGGTAGCTATAGGTGTTACTAATTTGTAATTCAAAGATTGCTGCAAGTCGCAAGTGAATCTCCCCAGCCAATTTGTTAGCTAGGCATCTGCTCTGTAGGACATGGTTCGGGAACAATTATGTACAGAATTGTTTGCATTGGATCCTTTTTAGCTTCGTTTACATTACTATTTCTTATGAAGCATCCATGTTTCTGAAATTTCAGTTGTCCACTGTTTCATATCCTGCCCAGAACTGAAGAACATCTGGTGTGCGCACCAGCACCCACACATTCAATAATGGAATAATTGTGGTTTCTTTCTATAAACATAAAAGAAATTGGCACTTGTATAGTAGGCATACTGAATATCGAAGACGTGCAGTGCTGCTACCGAGACTGGCATGTATTCCAGTTTGCAGCGGGACTGCGTCATCTGCAGGCCAACGAGAACCACATCTGATCTCAATATGAAAGGCTTTTGTGGAAATATTCAAGTACATTAAAACAGTGAGATGATGATGGCCTGGAAAACATTTCTTAGAAATAACTGCTTTATGCGGCAATACAGGATCACAAATTTATTCACAATCCCAGGCTAGATGTACAATTTACCAATAGTCTCCACAAGAACATAAGCCATTTACAAAGTGGTGGAAACGGTTTCGATCCCTCATTACAACCTTGCGTCCGGTGATCTTCGAAATCAACTTTGTCACAGCATGACAATCCGCGCAGACCCTCAGATTCTTTACGATCTTTATTGTCGTGCCTGGTTTGGTTGTTATAAGCCCAAAAGCTAGGGCAAGCTTCTCACTGTGAACCCCAAGTGACCGCTCCTTTTGCGCATCCTCCAAGTCATGTAATACAATATCTGTCTGTGGGGTATAACCATGAGTTTTAAGCCAGCCATTTATCTCCTCCAACATTTCATAGATCTCTCTGCTCTTCGGATGTCTCAAATCTCCAGCCAAAAACTCATGCACCTTGTTATTCACTTCAATCGAGCTACAACCAGGCTCCTTCTCAAACCCACTCTCTTTCATCAAGGTCCTCACCCTCGCCACACCTTCCCAATTGCCAGCTGCTGCATAAATGTTAGAAAGAAGAACATAAGTCCCTGAATTTGCAAGATTCTGGCTAACAAGATACTCCGCTATTTGCTCTCCCAGGGCAATGTTGCCATGGAGCCTGCAAGCCCCAAGCAGAGTTCCCCACAATACGGGATCCTGATCAATCTCCATGTTCTTAACAAGTTCATACGCTTCTTCTAAATACCCAGCACGGCCAAGAAGATTTACCATACACCCATAATGCTCAACCTTGGGTTCAATCCCATGTTCATCTTTCATTGAATAGAAAAATTTCCATCCTTCAGTGACCAAACCAGCATGACCACAAGCATTTAATACACCAATAAACGTTATATCTGTAGGTTGGTATCCGATCATACACATCTCTTTAAACAACCGCAGAGCATCTTGGCTAAATCCGTGCATTGCATACCCAACAACCATCGAATTCCAAGCAACAACATCCTTGTTACTGATCTTCTCAAAAACCAACCGCGCATCCTCCAAACTCCCACATTTACTATACATATCAATCAAAGACGTACCTACTCGAACATTAATCCCAATCCCATTATTCTCAATATATGAATGAACCCACCTTCCCGTCTCCAAAGCCCCAGTTTGCCCACAAGCAGAAAGAACAGCCAACACAGTAACTTCGTTCGGTCTCACTTTGGCATTCAACATTTGTCTAAACAACAACAATCCTTCATTAGGTAATCCATGTTGCGCGTACCCATCAATCATAACGTTCCAACAAATGGCATCCCTCTCTTCCAGCCCATCAAACAACACTCTTGCCTCGTCAATCATCCCATACTTAGCATAACAAGTAATCATCGCTGTCAACGAAACTAAACTCTTCTCAGGCATTGCATCAAACAGCGTACGCGCAGAAACAACATCGCCTCCTCTTGCATATACGTCAACAAGACAAGTCCTCACATACAAGTCTGCATCAAACCCAAATTTTATTGCTTGCCCATGTAGCAATTTTGCAGGTTCAATCGGGCATGACTTCAATATCGATGAGAAAGTAAATGCATTAGGGAATACATTTTGACTCAACATTTGGACATAGAAAAGAAGTGCTAGGTGATGTAGATTGTGAATAGTGTGGGCATGAATAATAGAAGTATAAAAAAAGACATTGGGGTTTTGGGTTTTGTTAAACAGTGCAAGAGAGCGGTTTAAGTGACCCAGAGAGGAGTAAGAACGTTGAAGCTTGAAGTTGAGGATTGGGTGGTCCTGGAGATTGTGGCGGTAGAGAAAGGCGTGGACTTGGTTGAGATGGTTTAAGGATTTGGATTTGTCGATTAAAATTGCGATTTTTTCTGGTGGAGGGTTGTGCAGAGTGGTGGAGGAGCGGGTTGTGTTGGCGTGTGGTAGTGGTGGTGGTGGTGGAGGAGTAGTGAAGATAGTGGTAGAGGACATGGAATTGTCCGTTTTCTTGTAGTCACGGTGGCTTAACAAGCTTATTCAGTATGTTCGCGAAATTATTAATCAGCAGCGGAATGGCTGAACTGAATTGTTCTTTTTTAGATGAACATATCCGTTCGTTCAAGTTGAGCTATACTCTAACATTTGTCACTCACTTTTTCATAGTCCTTGTAGTTTATTAAGAATAATTAATTAGTCCCTATAGTATTAAAATAGTAATTGATCAATACATTGACAACTGATTTCCTTCTTTTAATGTTTATATTTTCCATCAAACTATTTTTCTTTTCTTTTCTCTATTTCATTATAAAAGAACAGAAAAATTTCTTATTTAATATTTTAGGTTTTTAAAACATATATGACATTTTTAAAATACTCTATGAAACATTGATGAAAATAACTCTACACTATAATTAAATTTAATAAATAGTTAATTACATTATAATTATGACTACATTTGGTTTCATGCACTATATATAGCATTATATCCTAGTTCTAAAAAAGATCTAATATTTGTCATTTTAATAATTTAATTCATTCTATTAATATTTCTTTCACGTATCAATATTTTGTTGTTATAATCAATATAATTATGTATATAATCTCGTTTATGGTTTATCATATATATATATATATATATATATATATATATTAACTTGCCATCAATGTTTTAATATTTATTTATTAATTGAATTTAAATTAAAAATCTATGTCCTAAATATAAAAACTCTCGTTTGGTGGTTTTTTTTTTTTTTTTAATCTCATGCCAATCAAACCTTTCTGGTCTTGTGGCCAATGCAAGCCTAGACAAATATATGTAAAAGAGGTGTTTCAAAAAGCATAATCTCATTCTCAAACAAAGCTGAAAGTGGAGGCTAAGTTTGGAAATACAGGACAACCCGTGTTTTTAAAAAATTTAATTTTTATTTTGCTAAAAAATAAAATTTTTTATATTTTTTAGATCGTTTTGATGTGTTGATCTCAAAAATAATTTTTTAAAAATAAAAAAACATTATTTTGATGCATTTCGATATGAAAAACACTTTGAAAACCAACCACAACCACACTTCTAAACAGGCTAGAGATTAAATAACTAATCCCAAACAATTTGGTTTCTAAATAACCACAAACAACACAATAACACCCATAAACACACCACCTCAACTATTTTAGAATATACACACGACAATGACTTGTTTATGCACACAATTTACAACTCAACAAGTTAATAATAGTAAAAAAAATTTATAGATATAAGAAAGAGCGTACAAATGAATTTTATACTGATTCAACACTAACAACCTACTCCACTTCCTAAGTGATAAGCTTGAACTTGTATTATCACTTACATTCTATTTCACGGGATAAACCACATCTAACAATGAATCATTTTATAGGATCAAGATTCAAACCTCTACAACATATTTTATTTTTTTATTTTGGGCTTAAAATCAAGACCACCAATTTTTTTTCACATGAAAATATTGAAACTAGCTAACCCTTTTTCATTGATATAGACTAAAAACCTATATGAGCTCTCATAAAAAGCTTACAACTAAAAGCCAAGCAGTTATAATCTTAGTTATATTTTAGCAATAAATTTCACTTTAAAAAGTGAAAATAATATACCATCACAAGAAAGATTATAAAATGAAATCATGAAAACTCATGTTCTTAGTAGGTGAAATCTAACTTTTTTTAGGTGAGGTATAGATGCAATCAATATGTATGATATTAATTAAAAGTAAGCTCAAAGTAAAAAGGAGATCATTATGTAAGAATATAAATTTTTTAGCTCAATGATTGTTACAAACTTATAAAATATATAAGAAGAGGTTTATTTATATAAAAGAAGGCTAGTAGCCATTTAGAGTAACATAGAATAGACCAAGAAATTTGAATTTTGGAAGTTTAATATACCATATGGTTCAAGCAAAACAATGTAAAAATGTATCATCCATGAGGTAAGAGTGGCAACATGGAATGGGAGATTTGAAATGCTTGTCTTGTTTGTCGTAGTTAAAAATGGAAGAAAATATAATTTTAAATTTAAATATAGGTATAAGTACAAAGATAATCAAGTTTTGGTGAATGAACAAGCTAAGTACAACTTTGATATATTTGATCACAAGAGATAATAAATATTTTAAGCTTATTCAAGTACTAAGATCGCTAGCCATTTATGCAAGGAAAGTCACTTAGTATCTAGAGGGTTTAAGAAAGGTTTATGTAGTTGAATTGTATAGTTTACTTTTCACACCCCGTGATTTTTTTATGCAACTTCATCTTTTCCATTAATTATATACATGTAAAATGAAGTGAATTTTTTTTTTTTTACATTGTCAAAGTCTCCCCTATACAATGCCCTTCTTAATCAACACATAAAAACACAAACTACAGATTTCTCATGCATATCAACCATGTAAAGGATTCTATATTTTAAATAAGTATTTTTTTTAATCTAATAAAATTTCAATAGAGTTTATCATGTACGGGGACCCACCTAAAATTTTATCTCGTATTAATACTTGCAAACATAACAATAACTCAACACATTTACTCATGCACCAATACTCATAGGTAGCCTCAATAACTGGTTCAACCTCGGATGTCCCTTTTGATTTTCAAGAAAACATCTCCAATTAGTACTCATATCACTTCAACTCATTGTTTATACTTATTCAAACACATCATTATTCATTTCATTCTATTAATCTATATCTCAAATACAATTTCATATTTTTCTATATTTTCAACTTACATTTAACATATAATTTCACATTCCTTACTTTCATTATGCATCCAACACACACACACACACACATATCAATTTTCTATTTTACCAACTTACCAACCAAGACACAACATATATAACCATTTAAATCACAATCTTGCAATCAATTTTTAAATTTCACAATATCGTTATAAAACCTAAATATTTATACAAATCTACCAATTCTCATACTTCCATCTTTCAATATTTACAACACATAACCCAATATTTAAACATTTTATTTCACATGAATCACAATCATGATTAAACACAATTCCACCAATTTCATACTTTTATTTTCCCACATTTAACAACATAAACCAATACCTAAACAACTTATTCCACATGAATCACAATCAAGCATAACACACTACCATCATCATACCAATCTAATTTAAGCAAAACAACATCAATTAAACACCAAAGCTTATACAATTCCACCAATTTCTATACTTCGATTTCCCCATATTTTACAAACATAAATTATTATCCAAACAACTTATTTCAAATGAATTACAATCAAGAATAACACACTAACATCATCACACCGATCCAATTTAAGCATAACAGATAATTTAAACACCAAAACTTACAAAAATTCACCAATTTCCACATTTTTACCATTCCAAAATATACCAACAACAAGTAAATTCTTAGCAATTCACTTTATAATATTCATAACAAATTTCAAACATCCCCAATATCATTAAAACATAATAAACAACCCAATTTAGTCAAATTTCTAAATCCTTAAAAATTCTAAACCATGGCCAGCCATTCTAATGTTTCAAATTCCATAATCAATTTTTAATTTCTTCAATTTGATTTTTATTCATATCATCACATCCACAATTAACCAATAATTACACAATTTTGCATTTCCATTCAAAATTATATAAACCCTAAAAGTTCAATTAGGGATTTTCAATCCCCCATAGTTAACCAAACAAAGGGTTAAATAGATGATTTTCTAAAAGAGTTTGTTGAAGTGAAGACATCTATATAAATTGAGATTATTCGGTTAAGTGCTTTACTTTTGGCAGATGTTGTTAGACTACTCTAGAATAACAACAAGCAATCTTAAAGTTTATTATAATAATTATGATTTATCCATACCTATAAATAAATGGTCTGGAAAGATGAAAGAAGAAAGCAATTTTTCTTTTGATACTTCTATTGTTGTTGAAGTGCTTGAAAGAATGCGGTCTTTTTATATATCAAAGATCAAGAATTAATGCTCTATGAAAACTTCTAGAATAATTTAGAATTTGAGAATTTAAAGCTTGAGTTACAAAAGCAAAACATTATTGTCACTAGTAAAAAATGATATTTCTATAATCATCGAAGAGAGATAAGAGGCTTAACTAAGAAGTGTTTCTGTGGAAGTTGAACTAGTAAAAGTAAGAGACGATATTACATTTCAAACTAGCAAACCTATAGAGTCATATAAAACTATAAAGTTTCTTAAAGATACATTATCTTAAGTAGAGATCAATGTTTATTTGCTAACAAAACAAAATAATCATGTTTTGGACAACAAAACTAAATTAGAAAAATAAACTAAGAAAGTCAATAGAATAAGCCGAGTCTATTGATTTGGCAACTGCCTTGTTAAATATGGAAATCACTAGAGGATTCATTATCAAAGATGTTAAATGATATTTCTATTGTAGAAGACAAAAAGAGGATATCTGAATAGAGTATCTTTATGCTTGGTTCTAAGTCAAACACATGCATGAATGAATTAGCTAAAATCAATGACAACTTAGAAAGTAAGTCTATAGAGCTTATGTATCACATTAGTGTTTTAATAAATTCATTTATGAAAATTAAGAAGTCTTTAATTTTTTTGCAAGACTTTTATTTCCCTACTGAAACACTATCGAGAAAGTTAAGGGCAACCATGGATGCTGGGTTTTTGTTTTGAGTACATAAGGTCTCTGAAAGAAAAGAGAAGAATATGTAACTGTATAAATAAGAGCCTAATAAAACCACAATAAAATTATAAGTACATCATAAAAAATGATTGTTTGCTTGTACCAATATCATAAGAGAATTGTAGTTTGTAGTTAAAAACGAGTTATTGGAACTAAACTCTGTTCTTGAGCTTGAAAAGTTGAACCTTAATTTGATTCAAGAAGCAAGTGATGATGGTGTAGACAACACAAAAAATCAACAAAGACTTGATGATAAAGAACTCCCCAAGATAGCAAAAAAGTTATCATTAGTTGTAACAAGAGCTCAAACTCAATTTAATGAATTAGAGAGTACAAGTAATGTGGTAGCTACAATTATAGAAGACTTGTATAACAAATTATAGAAAGCACAATAACTTCAAATAAAGTCAACAAAAAAAGCTTTGTAGTTCGAAATAAGGTTTAGGAGTTGGAGACTGAAGATGATCGTTACAAAATTCATGCAAAGACTTGAGACTCAAGATAACATATTACCAAGCTATAGTGGAAAAGCGAAGGCACGAAAAGCAGAACTATCATCTTAATAAGGCAATCTGATGGTGAAAGATCAAGAGGCTGGAAAACCTCTTGTGTTTGCTTCATAATTGAAAACTCTTTTTTGAGGAGATGAGTAGGATTGAAATAACCTTTCAATAGATCTAGATGTAGGAGGTTTGGAACCTCATAATATAGATAAATAAAGCAAGAATGAAAAGAGCCCAAGATAGATAAAAAAGTTATGTTGATAATCGAAGGGGAACTTTAAAATTTATATTAAAATATCAAACATTCTTAAAAGTTTCTCCCTAAAAGAATTCAATTGATTTCGAAAGAAATAGAAGTTAGCATCGAGATATATAATGCCTTGTATAGTTATAAAAATGGTTGAACTAGTGGCCCATCAGTTAACATTGGCATCCTAAATATCAAAGATACATAATGTGTTTTATGTCTTTGCTTTGTAATGCTAAATTGGAACCTTCTCAAGTTCTACTGCAGATGCCAATGGAAATTCGAGGAGATTTAACACTTAAGGTTAAGCCAATAAAGATTATTGACCGAGGTGAGAAGACATTACATAACAAAATGGTGCCCCTAATTAAGGTAATGTGGAGAAACTCTCAAGTAGAAGAGGAGACTTGAGAAAGAGAGTCGTAGTTAAAAAAGAAGTATTTAGACCTATTTCTAGAAGAAATGATTATTGATTTTGCAGATAAAATCTTAAAAAGAGGGGAGAATTGTAAACACCGTGTTAAATAGCTTAATTCTCGACTGGAAAATGAGTGAAGAAGTCTAATTTACAAGTTAACTATACCTTTCAATATGATTTATTGATTCCTTAAAAACATCATTATAAGAAAGAACTTCTTTAAAATTTTCAAAACCTGCCTTCCTTTTTAGTTTAGCATACATCCAATTTTATTGTCCATTGTTCATGTTTTAGCTTAATTATAGGTTTGGATTCATCAATCCAAATTAATGCTCATGGATAATGCTTTGATCAAATTTTTTACACATTCATTTCATCCTAGTTCAAGCATTTTATTAAACACCTTCCATGAAATATTATCAACCCTTCGCACAACAAACATTCATCCAAAGCAACCTTAACAAACTGCAAGCACTCACCTAACATGTTACAATACAAAAAGGTATTGTTCTTGTCATAACCCATTTATGTGTTATTCCTCAAATTCATTTTTTTTTCTTTCTACAATAAAAGAATAAAAAATAACTAGTATTTTGGCAAAAGCAAGCTGGGAGGATTTCACACGTAGAAAAAATCAAGCTGCAATTCTGTATGGAATCAGGAGTTTAATTGTACCCTGTTTACTCAAAATTAGATAGACAATGCAGATTCAATGTCAAATTAAATCATTATTCGATGAATTTGCATAAAAATTAAGCCTAAAGGCATAATTAGAGTTTTAATAGGCTAATTTGATCTAATCGTGGGCCAACTTAAAGTTTAATTATGTTTAAGAATTAATTTGGGTTCAATTGAAGGATTTAATTAAGTACAAGGACTTAATTATATTTTAAATGGCTGAAATTCATTTTATTAGGGGTTTAATTGGTAAAAAAAATAAGTTTTGGACCCCAATTTGGGCTTAATTGAGAAGATTTAAATTTTAGGAGACCAAATTTAATTTTTACTAAGTTAATTAATTGAAATCAGGGGTAAAACTACAAGAATATCAAAGATTTTGGGTCAATTAAAGGCTAAATTGAAGAAATTCGCTGCCAATGATCATTTTGGAAAAGATGTCGAACTCTGGGAACCCAATTGGTTAAAATCAGGGGTGAAATTGGAAAGATTTGAAAGTTTAATGGTCAATTAGAGGTTAAATTAAAAAATCCGAAACCAAGAACTAAAATGAAAAAGGTCCTGAAATCTGGGGTTGAAATTAAAGTTCATCAAGGGCAATATTGAACAAAATTGAAAATTTGAAGCCAATCAAGGGTGTACTTCAGAGAAATAAAAAATAAAAGGACTAAAATGTACTTTGCCAAAAGAGCGCCATTTTGGAGTTGATTGTTCATCTTCTTCTCTAGAGAGATTGCTCGAGTGACCTTCTTTCCGAAGTGTTTTGTGCTTCAACTCTTCACCAAATTAGACAAAACTTACACGAAAATGATTACTTAACACCTGACCATACGTTAGTGTGATCCATTCTGGCCGATTGACACCTAATAAGGTGGAGACTTTGTCACAAATTGAAGATTTGTCTTAAACTTTAGAAAAAGACAAATGAATAAAATCTTAACTTAGAAAAACAATCAAACAATAATACAACTTACCTATCAGTCAAACCCTTAAGCTTATTGCGTAGAATAACAACTTCCCTCACAATGCACTCCATTTCAAGTTCATATAGTCTGCTGAATCACACTTTGACTTTGAAACCAATTTTAACACCCCTATGATTTTTTTTATGTAACTTCATCTTTTCCATTAATCATATACATGTAAAGTGGAGTGATTTTTTTTTTATATATATATATTGACATATTCTCCCCTATACGAAGTCCTTCCCAATCAACACATAAGAAACACAAATTGTACATTTTGTATGAATATTAACCATATAAAGGATTTTCCATTTAAAATAAAATTTTTTTCCAATCTAACAAAAGTTCAATAGAGTTTTCCCTATACCCCCTACCAAAAATCTTATCATACATTAATACTTGTAAACACAACAATAACCCAAAACACATTTGGCTCATGCAACCAATAATCATATGTAGCCTCAAGCATACCATCCAAATAAATTTCATCAATTACAAATATTCATCATATTCATATCAAGCAGAGTCTATATTATTTTACAAGACACACACACACAATGAAACCTAGAATAATTAATAGTCCATCATTTTACTTATAAGTTTCAAAATATTATAACTTAAGATATACATCAAGTTTAACTACATGCCATTCAATAGAAATTACAAAATTCTTGATCCTAACATAAAAATTACGTAGTCCCTACAAAGAAATCACTGTTGTGGTGGTAAGTAAGATGGACTTTAAATACATGGTAGTGTAGGTAATAAATAAAAGCATGTAAATACACCTTCCACTTATGTTCTATTCTAAACCTTAGTTACAAATACATATATGATAGTTCCATTTCATTTGATTAATTGTTTTTCAACTAAAACACCATCATTATGGTTAGTAAAATTCCTTAGCATAGTTTCTGCCATTATAACTAGCTCAATAACTTTCATTTTCCATAATAAGAATTAATTATTCCTTTCATTTTCCTTTGAATTGGCTACATAACCATTTACTCCAAAGCAACCTAACTTGTATTTCCCAAAACATTTCTTAATTTAGATAAATCTGGTCATTGCATCTTTACAAACTAATCTTCGTTATTATGATAGACATGTTTTTCACATATTAATCCCTTTAATTATGGCTGATTTATTTAATTTATTAGTCCCTGCTATTGTGGCTATCTTATTTCTATATAATAGTCTTTTCCATTGTAATCGATTTATTTTTACATTCTAGTCCCTGTCATTATGGCTTATTTATTTTTACATTGTAGTTCTCACCATTGCAGTCAATTTATTTTCTTATTACAATCCCTGCCATTACGACCAACTTATTTTCACATTATAGTTCTTGCCATTGCGGCCGACTTGTTTTCTCATGATAGTCCCCACTATTATGACCAACTTATTTTTAACATAATTTGTCTCCATCCACACAAAAAAATTTAATTTAAATAATTAGTGTTTGTCCATACAACCAATTTTAATTTATAAAATTAGTCTCTTATCCATACAACTGACTTTAAATTATATAATTAGGCTCTATCCATACGACTGATTTTAATTTATATACTTAGGCTCTGTCCATACAACCAACTTTAATTAATACAATTACTCTCCATCCATACTGTCCCACATGGCTGAGCGATGTCAGGAGTTAAGGAGTCGCCACCTAATTGTTTAGTTCAAGGTCACTAGAAGACTCGGGTGTACTGGTCTTAACAGAAATCCTAGGGTACGGGAATGATTATGGCTAGAGAAGATATTAACACTCGTAACGCATTTTACCTGAGATAAACTGCATTACGTGGTCTTCATATGATTTAAAGGTTTTGATGGGTTCTTACCAATGGTCAGTCTAAGAATCAAGATAAAAATTATTCTTATGAATAAATTTGATATTTTGAATTTATTATAGGCTTGTATGCAAAGATAAATTCTTATGGAGGGTCTATGTAGGTGCCTTGACAGGGTTCACCTATCCTGGAAAGCAAAAGAGTTTTTCACAATTCATATACTATGGTGAAAAATAATTCCAATTAAAATTGGTGAATATCTAAAAATAATTTTGAAATTTTTCTAGTTAACTTCTGATATTTAAATATCAACCTACCTAGAGGCCCAACATTTATACTAGCATTGACAATTAATTTCTATAAATTAAAAATTTTAGGGTTATTGAAATATTAGCCAAGTCCTTAAGAAATTTTACAAACTTGTTGTAAATTCCAAAAAACAATGCAAAGGAAAATCTACACAAGTATTTTATAAAACAATACTAATTTCTTTTCCTTTTATAAATAAAAATGCAAATTTTGATAAAGATTGGGCTGTATGCAACAAACAAATATCATTTTTTTAATGACTATTTTTTATTATTATTCTTTAATTTTTAATTTTTAAATTTTTTTGTAAGGCTATGTTTGGTAAAAAAAACCGTTTTCTTTCTTAGAAAGCTGCCAAAATAGGCATATAGTTGTGTTTGTCAAACACTTGCTTAGGCCAAAGATCCTTTTATAATATATATATATATATATAGCAAACCAAACAAAGCCTTAAATATCCAACTAGATTTTGACCCGAAAACAAAAAAAAAAAGACCAAAGTCAAAAACTGATTAAACATAAAAAAACTATAAAAAACTTAAAATTTCCTACACAAAACGAATCAAACAAAAAGAAAATGAAGAACATGAAGAACATTCAAACTCGAACCCAGCAACATGAAACCTAACCTAGACTAAATTTCAAACAAACAAAGGCATGGTTTTATTCATAAACATGTATAGATCAAGAATTAAGCATTAAAACCCATCAATTATCACTAAAAAAGCCAGTATTTGATCAAAATAGGTTTCTGTTCAAAACTAAAACCCTAAGATTAAAACCCCTAAAAAATTATTAATGATACAAATAAATCCTAGATAATAAATTAATCGAGTTGCCAAATAGTTTACTGCAAAGAAATGGACCAAAACTAGTACAAATCATGAGGTTAAATCAATGTTCTTCCCAAGAACACGCTGCCAAACCCAGAAAATGGACTTTTAGGCTTTTAAACCTACTGCTTTTGGTCATCACAAACCACATTATTAATACCAAACATAGTTGAATAAAAAGAAACTAATAAAAACATCAAATCATTATAAACATGCATTGAGTTCCATTTTCCAAAACTGCCAAATTAAAACAACAAGCATGCTTAACTAATCTGAGGTTCGAAACTGACACTTTAACACTCCATAGGACTAAAACAACTCTCAGAAGCCTGGAAAAATGCATTAACAAATCAAAAAAAAATATTAAACACCTTGCTGCCACATTCGATAGATTTCAATCAAACTAAATGCAAGCATAACATACCAGGACACCAATCTTCATATCAATATATTAAAAAAAAAAACATTGCATTATATAGCAAACAGAAGGTTTTGAATCCAGTAAGCCTTATGGATTCCACTTTTAAAGTTTGCAAAAGTATACCTTCAAAACTTAAAATCTTTAATGGAGGTAGATTTCTCCTGATGCTTTTCTTTTTTCTTCTCTTTAAACCCAACAAGGCCAAACCTTTGAACCTTTTATAAGCTCTTGAACTCGGTATTTAATCCCTTAGAACTTAACCAAATTTCTACCCTCTCATTTCTTTTCGTCCCTTCTTTATTGTTAGATTAGATCTCCTTTTATAGGCTAATTTAGAGCTTCTAGATGAGTTTGTTAGGGTTCTAATAAACCAAAACTAGGCTAATTTTATCACAGGATAGATGATTTTGGATTTAGGTGGTTTTGATTAAACTTGGAGGCTAAGGTAAAGTGTTTCAGCTCTTTGATCTTAAGAAAAGTTTTCTCAGCCTTTGATAAGAATACTATGGGAATTCTTAAGTGTCAGCACAAGAAATAGTTGGTTTGTTTTGTGCAAATAGGTATCTCAATCAAGGTTAACTGGGTTAGCCACTTTCAAGGCTTCGTCGGAGCAATTCTGACATTATCGTCATTGAAGACCACTTGAAGTTGGTAGACGGGGTGCACATCTTTTATTTAAATCCAACCTTGATCAATTTAGAAGTTTGTAGCTCAACACTCACTCGCTTGAAGGTGCTAACTTGATCAACCCAGAATCTAAAAATTGAGTGATGACTAATTAGGGACAAGATGTTGGGACTTATATGAAAGAATTGAGATGTAAACTTCTAATTTTATGGAAAATAGGGTTTTTGAGGGGATGCTCCTCTTCCATTTGCAAACTTCCAAACTCCACAACGAGCTTTTGGAAGGTGCCAACCTGATCATTGTGAACTGCCATGGAAGAAGATTAATAGAGTTTGAATGACGCATTGTCTAGGTTAAATCCTTAGAAATTATAGTTTTTAATTTGGAATTTGATAGATTTTATTTTAGTCATTGTTCTTCTAATTGCTTTTAATTGCATCTTTAATTGCCTTGTAATTTTTTAATTTCATGCAATTTCACCATTTCCAAACTCAATCACCAACCCCAAAGTTTAATGTCATTTTCATCTTAGTCCTCGGTTTCTGATTTATGCATTCAGACCCTTAATTGACCATAAAACTTTTAATTTTCTTGAATTTGGCCCTGGTTTGGATAATTTCAACCCTTAAAGTCTTGGTTTTTTTTTTTTTTTATGATTTGGTACTTGGTTTTGAATTTCTTCATTAAAACACCTAATTGGCTGTCAAATTTTTGTTTTTACAATTAAGGCCTTGATTTGACCAATTATACTTTTCAAAATTCAATTTCAGTTCCTCAATTTTAATTTCTTCCAATTAAAACCTAAATTGAGTTTTTTTTTTCTTGCAATCAAGTCCTCAACAAAATTGATTAAGCCTTCCAAAATTCTCATTAAGTTCTTACTCATCCAAATTGTATTCCTTTACCCCAAATAAAAATATTTTCACCGAATGGGTCTTTTGCAATCAGGATTGGGTTGCCAATTTTTTCAATCTTATATGTTCTAGTCCTTCAAATTTTTCACTTGTCATTTTGGTCATTCATCACCAACTTGGGTAATCTTCTAGACTTTCTTCATGTGTATCCTCTTGTATTCTTGTATTCTTGTATTTTTTTCTTTTTTTGTTGTATTTTTATTTTCTTGATTTTATATGGGGTTGAAATTAGATAACAACAGATGCCCTTCTTTCACAATATTTATGAAGAAAAATCTCATCAAGGTTTTGTATAAAGAGCTTATAAAGAAAAAGCATTTGTCTAACTTTTTGGGTAATCCAACCATCCATAGACTTTGCTTTTAAAATTCAAAAACTGGTCTCCTGCACAAAAGAGAAGTCTAAATCTCTCCTGCAACCCAGACACTGTTTGGTGTTCAACCCATATCTCGAGTTATAGAAGTCCAAATGAGCTCATTCATTTTGTGTTGGAAGGCTGAGATAAATGCCCACAACGTTGATGAAGACTATTTGTTCAAATTCTGATGTTAGCAATGATGTTTTGTCTAGCCAAGAAGTCAACAGCTAGCCACCAAGTCAATGGTTGACAACCAACTCATTAGTTAGTCATCAAATCAATAGTTCTAAATTTTAGCCTATAAAAGAAGGTATTTTTCATACATTTAGACATCTTGGTTTTCAGATCAAGATCTTGCTCTTGCTTTCTTTATATTTTTGTAATGTTCAAGTTTTATTTCATGTTATATTTTCATTAATCTCTTGTTTATGCTTTTTATTTTCTTTACTATACTTAGTTAACTTATATCATAATTATGTTCTTATCTTATTTATTTATGTTTGTCTTCTTTATTATGTTTAGCTAAGTTTATTTTGTCTAGGTGAAAAGGTTACACTAATGGTGTTAGAATAAGTATAGTATAAACTCAACTTGTACTTTAATGTTTATATTCAAGAAAGTTTGCTATTAACATGTTTTATAATTTTTATCTTACTCATTCTTAATACCTTGCTTGTTAAATGATTAATATAGATTTATGTTATACAACCCTTGGTACAACAAATACTTAATCCTTTCATAGCCTACTGTATGGATAACCGACACTTGTGCTATGAAAGAAACTTGATTTGTTGTTGACATAAGTTAATACTATGAATCATAGCCTACTGTATGGATAACCAACACTTGTGTTATGAAAGGAACTTGATTTGTTATTGATATAAGTTAATACTATGAATACCTGACAACATTTACAAGTATTAACATTACTCAAATAAGATAATTAATATGATTATATTAATATTTTATAATAAGTCATTAATGATAAATCATCCGATTGGAACCTCCTTTGTGTGTGGTTTCTAATTGAGTAATAAAAAAAGTTTGAACTATATTTATTCGAAATACCTTTAGTGGATCCTCTAACCTTGACAATTGTTTTATCCTTGTTTAATCTTTACATTAATATCACTTCTCAAAATTTTCTTCAACTCTGTTTATTTTATTATCTGTGGGTTTATATAGTTGACCTCTTTGTGGATCTACCCCGGTTTTACCAAGTAATTTATTACCTTAACACTCTTGCACTTGGGAGAAGATATCAATCATTTGATCATGTCAAGTTTTTGGCGTTGTTGTCGAAGAGGTAAGTTACTGTATAAATTATATATTTTATTTTGTCTTATTTTGTTTTATTATTTTTCTTCTTTCTTTCTGCACTTGCATGACAGTTTGGTTACGCACATTAAGTGGTAGGTTTTGTAGGAAATTTTTATCCTTATCAGAAAAATAGCCGAAGAGGATAACCGGTTATTTCATAATGAGAATAACTATGTTACAACACTTAGAGATCACATGAATCCATCAGTAACAAGTACTCCATCATGTATAATTTCGCTCCTAATGCATCTCACTTTAATTTTAAACCAGGTATTATTCAACTTTTACATATTTTACATTGTTTAGATCTAGAAAATTTGTACTTGCATTTGAGAGAATTTTAAGAAGTTTGTAACACTTATAATGACTCAAATTTTAGTTTGAATACCATTAGATTAAAGGTTTTTCCTTTTTCTTTAAAAGATAAAGCTAAAACATGGTTGCAAAATCTTAGGTCAGGATCCATTCATGCTTAGGATGAAATGCAATAACAGTTTTTGAAGAAGTTTTTTTATTCTCATAGAACAAACTCTTTCAAAAGACAAATCACCACTTTCACTCAAAAATTAGGAGAAACATTTTACTAGTGTTGGGATAGATATAGATACCTGCTTAATTCATGTCCTCATCATAGTTTTGAAACATGGAGATTAGTTTCACACTTTTATGAAGGGTTAACACCTAAAGATAGGCAAATTGTGGAATTTATGTGCAATGGAACTTTTGAAGACAAAGACCCTGATGAAGCAATGGAGTATATGGACTTGTTAGCTGAAAATGGTTAAAATTAGGACACTGTAGGCACTTATGAGGCACCGGGTAAAACTCAACCTCATACATATAGTGGAGGCATGTACAATCTTAGGAAATATCATGACCTTCAAGCCAAATTTGCATCTTTAGCTAGAAAGTCGAGCAATAGAATTAAAAAGGAGTGGTAAATTAAAATTTGTTCAAGAAATTATGTGTCAAATCTGTGAAACTAATGAACACTCAACCAATGATTGTCCAACTTTGCATTCTTTCAAGAAATGTCTCAATAAACAAGTCAATACTTTAAACAATTTTTAAAAGCCAAATAATTATCCATACTCATAAATGTATAATCCTGGTTGGAGAAATCATCCAAATTTCAATTGGAAAAGTTGTAACAATAAAGCACAAACTTCACAACCACCATTTCAAGCACATCATAATTTTTAAAATTTTCATATATATACACCTCCTTATGCTCCTCCTCATAAAAAAAAAATCTTTAGGAAACATTGTATGCATTCATTGAAAAGCAAGAGACAATCAACACTCAAATGCTCAAACTTGGGTAGATTTGAAAGATACTCTTGCAAAATTCACATATGCTCTAAGTTTTCAGAAGAAAGGTAAGTTTTTATCTCAACCACAGCAAAATCCTATAGGAAAATACAATTCAAGTGCGAGTAGCTTCGTAAGCCAAAACATGGATTAAGTCAAATCAGTCATTACTCTCCGTAGTGGTAAGGTTATTGAAAAATCTATTCTTGAACCTTGTGAGAAAGATGATGATCAATCTTTGAGGGTAAGGAAGAGGTTGAACCTGAACATTGCAAAGAACAGACTGATTCCCCACTAAACACTTTCATTTCCTCATGCCATGACCAAACAAAAAAAAAGTTAATCACAATTATAAAATCTTTGAAACTTTTAAACACGTAAGAATCAATATACCTTTGTTGAATGCTATTAAACATGAACCTTCTTATGCTAAATTTTTGAAAGACTTGTTCACCGTGAAGAGAAAACTTAATGTGAAAAATAAAACTTTTTTAGCCGAACAAGTGTGTCATTCTTCAAAACAATAATGCTTTGAAATATAAAGACTCTGGTTATCCTACAATTTCATGCTTTATTGGAGAACATAAAATTAAAAAGGCTTTACTTGATGTTGGAGCTAGAGTGAATTTGCTTCCATATTCAGTTTTTCAAATTCTCTATTTAGGTGAGTTAAAACAAACTTTTGTAACTCTCTTACCTGCTGATAGATCTGTAAAAGCGCCTAGATGAATAGTTGAAGATGTGTTATTACAAGTTGATAAATTCATTTATCCCATAAATTTTATTGTCTTGGATACACAACCTGTTGTAGTATGTAACTTAATTCCAGTTATTTTAGGACGTTCATTTCTTGCAACTTCTAATGCATTGATTAATTGTGGGAATGGACTAATGAAGTTATCTTTTGGAAACATGACATTGGAAATGAATGTTTTTAACATTTGCAAGTAACCTGAAGATGATAATCATTTATAGGAAGTAGACTTTATTAAAAAATTAGTTTATGATCAATTTGAAACTACTTCCAGTTAAACTGAGTTTAATGAATTAGAAGATTTGCAAATGGTTTATTTTTAGGAAGAATCAAATGTAGGTAGTTGGAGACCAAAAATTGAAGAATTGTCACCACGATCAATTGAGTACGTACCTTCAAGTGTTCAACCACCAAAACTTGATTTAAAGTTGTTACCATCTGATCTCAGGTACTCATTTTTTGGAGAAAATGAAACTTTTCCGGTAATAATGTCTTCCAAACTTAATGCACATCAAGAAGGTAAGTTATTACAAACTCTAAAAATCATAAAAATGCATTAAGATGGACCATAACTGACATAAAAGGAATTAGTCCTTTGATTTGTAAACAGGATTTATTTGGAGGAAAATGTTAAACCCTCTATAGAAATGCAACGAAGGCTTAATCCTAATATGAAAGAAGTAGTGAGGAATGAAGTCATTAAGCTTCTAGATAATGGAATCATTAAGCAAATAGGTAAGTCCTATCCAAGTTGTACCTAAGAAGTCTGGAATCACTATAATAACAAATGAGAAAAATGAGTTAATTCCAACTAGAACTATTACTGGTTGGTGCATGTGCATTGAGTATAGAAAAGTTAATTCAATGACTAAAAAATATCATTTTCCTTTACCTCTCATGGATCAAATTCTAGAAAGAGTAGAAGGTCATGAATTTTATTAATTCCTAGATGGCTATTCAAGTTACAACCAAAACGAAATTACATTTGAAGATCAAGAGAAAACTACTTTCACATGTCCATTTGGTACTTTTACATATCAAAGGATGTCTTTTGGATTATGTAATGCACCAGCCATATTTCAGCATGCTTAGTATATTTAATGAAATGGTTGAATGTTTTCTTGAAATTTTTATGGATGATTTTTCTGTTTTTTGTGATTCATTTGATGATTGTTTAACTAACTTGGAAAAGGTTTTGAGCAGGTGTGAAGAGAAGAATCTTGTGCTGAATTGGGAAAAATGGTATTTTATGGTAACAAACAACATTGTACTTGGTCACATTGTTTCATAAACAGGAATTGAGGTTGACAAGTCTAAAATCGAGTTAATTGCTAATTTGCCAACATCAAAATCTATTAAAGATGTTCGATCATTCTTAGGACATGCTGGTTTTTACAGAAGGTTCATCAAAGATTTTAATGTAATATCTAAGTCCTTGTGTGACCTCCTAACAAAGGATAATGTTTTTGAATGGACTGAACATTGTGAAGAAGCCTGTGTTAAACTTAAAAACTTGCTTCCTTCTGCTCTTGTCATTCAACCTCCTAATTGGTCATTATCTTTTGAAATAATGTGTCACGCTAGTATTTATGTTGTGGGTGCTATTTTAGGATAAAGAAAAGATAATGTAAGAAACCTTATGTGATTTTCTATGCAAGTAAAACTTTAAATAGTGCTCAAATGAATTACACTACCACTGAAAAGGAATTACTTGCAGTAGTATTTGCATGTGAAAAATTTAGATCTTATCTTGTTGGCTTACCTGTTCTTGTTTTTAGTGATCATACAAAATTAAAATATCTTCTTTCTAAGAAGGATTCTAAGGCTAGATTGGTACGATGGATTTTGTTACTTCAACGATTCGATATCACAATCAAGAATAAGAAAGGCACCAAAAATATTGTCGCGGATCATATGTCAATATTGACAATAGAATCCACATCTGATATCACATCAATCAATGATTATTTTCCTAATGAATCTTTACTTTTTATTGTTACAATGTCTTGGTTTGCTAATATTATCAATTTTCTTTCTATAGGATATTTGCCAGCACATATTGGAGTACCCATAACAAAAGAAAGTTTTTAAGTGAAGTGAAGTGAAGTGCTTTTATTGGGATAACCCTTATTCAAATATTTTCCTGATCAAATATTTTAAAGATGCATTTCTGATAATGAGGTAAGTAGTGTCATTAAATTTTATCATTATGAGGCATGTAGGGGTCGTTTTTCATCAAAAAAGATGATTGCAAAAATTTTACAATGTGGATTATATTAGCCCACCATGTTCAAGAACACACATGCATTTTGCAAAACTTGTGAAAACTATCAAAAGTTAGGATCTATTTTAAAACATCACATGATGCCTTTAAATCCTATTATTATCATTGAAATCTTTGACTGTTGGGGTATAGATTTCAGAGGTCCATTCCCTCAATCATTTGGTTTTTTGTACATATTAGTTGCAGTAGATCATGTTTCAAAATGGATAGAGGCAATTCCAAGTCGAAACAATGATCACAAAATAGTGATCAAGGTTTTAAAAGAAAATATTTTGAGTCAATTTGGAATCCCTTGAGTCATGATAAGTGATGGTGGAACACATTTCTTCAACAAGCCATTTGAATCTTTAATGAAGAACTATGGAATCACATACAAATTTTCCACCCCTTATCACCCTCAGACAAGTGGAAGAGTAGAATTTGCTAAAAGGGAGATCAAACAAATCTTGGAAAAAACAGTGAACCCTAATCGAAAAGATTTGTCTTTAAGACTTAATGATGCACTTTAGGCTTATCGAACTGCGTTTAAAACATCATTAGGTATATCACCTTATAGGCTGGTTTATGGAAAACTTATCACTTGCCCGTGTTTCTTTTTTGTGTGACTTTTGTTTTGCTAATCTCTCTCAAACCCCACCCCAGTCATGACTGGGGTTTGAGAGAGACTAGTAAAACAAAAGTCATTTGACTGGGGTTTGAGAGAGACTAGAAAAACAAAAGTCACACAAAAAAGAAACACAAAAACACTATGAGAAAAACAAAATAATCAATCTTTATAAACAGGATCACCAAAACCAATGGATTTATTTTCACTAAGAAAATTATCAAAATAAGCTTTCAAACGATGTCCATTTACCTTAAAAACATTGCATTCATTGGATTCTTAATATCTAAGGCCCTATAAGGATACACATGTTTCATAATAAATGAACCACTCCATTTTGAACTTAGCTTTCCATTAAATCAGTGGAGTCGAGAATTATAAAGCAAAACTTTTTGACCAACATCAAATGTTTTTCTCAAGATTTTCTTGTCATGAAACTTTTTGATTCTTGCTTTATGAATTTTTGAATTCTCATATGCATCATTTCATATTTCTATAAGCTCATTTATTTATAACTTACACACCTGGCTAGCATAATCAATGTTTGAATTGAAAGCTTTAATAGCCTTGTAAGCTTTATGTTCAAGTTCCACAGGCAAGTGACAAGATTTTCCATAAGCCAGCCTATAAGGTGACATACCTAATGATGTTTTAAAAGCAGTTTGATAAGCCCAAAGTGAATCATTAAGTCTTAAAGACCAGTCTTCCAAGATTTGTTTGATCTCCATATTAGCAAGTTCTCCTTGTCCACTTCTTTGAAGATGATAAGGGGTGACGATTTTATATGTGATTCCTTATTTCTTCATTAAAGATTTAAATGGCTTGTTGCAGAAATGTATTCCACCATCACTTATCATGGCTTGAGGGATTTCAAATCGACTAAAAATATTTTCTTTCAAAAACTTGATCTCTGTTTTGTGATCATTGTTTTAACTTGGAATTGCCTCTATGAATTTTGAAACATAATCTACTGCGACTAATATATACAAAAAACCAAATGATTAAGGGAATGGACCTATGAAATCTATACCCTAATAGTAAAAAATTTCAATAACAAGAATAGGATTTAAAGGCATCATGTGATGTTTTGAAATATATCCTAACTTTTGAAAGTTTTCTCAAGTTTTGCAAAATGCATGTGTGTCCTTGAATATAGTGGGCCAATAGAATCCATATTGTAAGATTTTTGCAATTATCTTTTTTGATGAAAAATAATCCCTACATGACTCAGAATGACAAAATTTAATGACACTACTTACCTCATTGTTGAGAATGCATCTTCAAAATATTTGATCTGGACAATATTTAAATAAGTAGGGTCATCCCAATAAAAGCTCTTCACTTCATTTAAAAACTTTCTTTTGTTTTGGGTACTCCAATGAGTTGGAAAATATCTTGTAGCAAGAAAATTGACAATATTAGCAAACCAATACATTGTAGCAATAAAAAGTAAAGATTAATCAGGAAAGTAGTAATTGATTGGTGTGATGTCAGATGTGGAATCTATTGTCAATCTTGACAAAGATTCGCGATAACATTTTCGGTGCCTTTCTTGTTCTTGATTGTGATATCGAATTCTTGAAGTAACAAAATTCATCATATCAATCTAGCCTTAGAATCCTTCTTAGAAAGAAGATGTTTTAATGCTGCATGATCACTAAAAAAACAACAGGGGAGCCAACAAGATAAGATTTAAATTTTTACATGCAAATACTACTGCAAGTAATTCCTTTTCAGTGGTAGTGTAGTTCATTTGAGCATTATTTAAAGTTTTACTTGCATAGTAAATCACATAATGTTTCTTATCTTTTCTTTATCCTAAGACAGCACCCACAATATAATTACTAGCGTGACACATTATTTCAAAAGGTAATGACCAATCAGGAGCTTAAATGACAAGAGTAGAAGCAAGCAAGTTTTAAAGTTTAACAAAGGCTTCTTCATAATGTTCAGTCCATTTAAAAACATTATCCTTTGTTAGGAGGTCACACAATGGCTTAGATACTACACTAAAATATTTGATGAACCTTCTATAAAAACCAGCATGTCCTAAGAATGATCTAACATCTTTAATAGATTTTGATGTTGGTAATTAACTCGATTTTAGACTTGTCAACCTTAATTTCTGTTGATAAAACAATGTGACCAAGTACAATGTTGTTTGTTACCATAAAATGATATTTTTTCCAATTCAACACAAGATTCTTCTCTTCACACTTGCTCAAAATCTTTTTCAAGTTAGTTAAACAATCATTAAATGAATTGTCAAAAATAGAAAAATTATCCATAAAAATTTCAAGAAAAACATTCAACTATATCACTAAATATACTAAACATGCTTAAATGTGGTTGGTGCATTATATCATCCAAAAAGCATCCTTTGATAAGCAAAAATACCAAATGAACATGTGAAAGTAGTTTTCTCTTGATCTTCAAATGCAATTTCAATTTGGTTATAATTTGAATAACGATCTAAGAAATAATAAAATTCATGACCTGCAACTCTATCTAGAATTTGATATCCATGAAAGGTAAAGAAAAATGATCTTTTCTAGTCATTGAATTAACTTTCCTATAGTCAATGCACATGCGCCAACCAGTAATAGTTCTATTTGGAATTAACTCATTTTTCTCATTTGTTATCACAATGACTACAGACTTCTTAGGTACAACTTGGGTAGGACTTATCCATTTGCTGTTAGAAATAAGATAAATGATTTCATTATCTAGGATCTTAATGACTTCATTCCTCATTACTTCTTTAATATTAGGATTGAGCCTTCGTTGCATTTCTCTAGAGGGTTTAACTTTTTCCTCCAAATTCCTGTGAGTGCAAATCGAATATCTAATTCCTTTATGTCAGTTATGGTCCATCCTAATGTATTTTTGTGTATTTTTAGAGTTTGTAATAACTTACTTTCTTGATGTGCATTAAGTTTGGAAGAGATTATTACCGAAAAAGTTTCATTTTCTCCAAAAATGAGTACTTGAGATCAAATGGTAACGACTTTAAATCAGGTTTTGGTGGTTGAACACTTGAAGGTATGTAATCAATTGATCATAGTGGCAATTTTTCAATTTTTGGTCTCCAACTACTTACCTTTGATTCTTCCTACAAATAAACCATTTGCAAATCTTTTGATTCATTAAACTCAGTTTAACTAGAAGCAGTTTCAAATTGATCATAAACTAATTTTTCAATAAAATCTACTTCCTGTAAATCATTATTATCTTCAGGTTACTTGCAAATGTTAAAAACATTCATTTTCAATGTTATGTTTCCAAAAGATAACTTCATTAGTCCATTCTTACAATTAATCAATGCATTATAAGTTGTAAGAAACGGACGACGTAAAATAACTGGAATTGAGTTACATACTGTAAGAGGTTGTGTATCCAAGACAATAAATTCCACGAGATAAATAAATTTATCAACTTGTACTAACACATTTTTAACTATTCCTAAATTTGAACAGATAATCTTCATGAAAGTTGTGGGTATTTGTCTTATATTTCCAACAAAAAAATGAATGAACTCATTTGCACTTCTAGAACTCGAGATATGGACTGAACACTGAACAATGTATGGGCTACATGACAGATTCAGACTTCTCTTTTGTTGCTAAGATTTGAATTTGCAAATGATAATTTTGAATCTTAGACTCTTAATGAATGTTTTAGGCCTATGCCTTAACTTTTCATCAAGATAAATCAGACCTAAATTCAATGTCTATAACTCTAGTTATGACCCAATAATTGAATGACGTTCCAGTTTAAGTTGAACCAACATCTCTTCTCTAAGCTTAGCCTCCTCTTTGTCTTCTCAATTTCAATAGTTAAACACATCAATCAATCCTTTGAATTATGAGATATGTCTGCATTTAAAATAAGCATTTAAATTAAAGATATCTTATATTATTAGACTTATTATTATAAAACATGCTTAAATTAGGTAATTTAATGATACTTTAAATGCAATATGATGATATAATACTTTAATGAAAATGCATTTTCAAGTATTGATCAACCAACTTAGGTAACGTTCTAGGCTTTCTTCATGTGTATCCTCTTTTATTTTTAAATTTTCATTTTTCTATTTTTCTTTTCTTGATTTTTATAGGGTAAAAAATAGGTAACACTTACGACCGAATTTATATAATTTGTCTTTGTCCATAGAACCAAGTTTTTCTTAACATAAATTTCCATAAACCATTTCAAAACTCATTGCAAATGTATAAAGAAATTTTAACAAGAAAATTTCTTTGAATAAAAGGAAAGGTGATGGTACCTACCTGACACTCTAGTAATATATGCTCCCTCAATAGCTGGTTCAACCATAGATGTCCCTCCTAATTTTCATGGAAAATTAGTACCCATATCATTTTAACCTATTGTTCATACTTATATAAACATATGATTAATCTTTTCGTACTACTAGTTTGTATCTCAATTATAATTTCATATTTTTCTTATATTTTCCACTTGCTTTTAGCATGCAATTTAACATTCTTTATTATCATTATGCATCCAACATATATTTTTTTTATTTTTCTATTTTACCAACTTGCCAACCAAGGCACAATATATATAGCCATTAAAATCACAATCTCCAATCAATTTCTAAACATCACAACATCATTATAAACCCTAACTATTTACATAAATTTTCTAATTCCCATACTTCCACTTTTCCACATTTAACAAACATAAACCAATGCCCATACAACTTATTCCATATGAATTACAAGCAAGCACAACACATTACCATCATCATACCAATCTAATTTAAGCATAACAACATCGTTTAAATACCAAAACTTATACAATTCATAAATTTTCACATTTCATGATTCCAAAATATAACAACAATAACTAAATTATTAGCAATCTATATTATAATATTCACAACCAATTTCAACATCCCCAACATTATTAAAATATAAAAAAATCAATCCAATTTAGTCAAGTTTCTAAATACCCTAAAATTCCAAATCATGGTCAGCCACTTTAATGTTTCCAATTCTTATAATTAATTTTTAATGAGTTAAATAAACTTTAAAAGTTCAAAATTGGGGATTTAAATACCCTAAAATTTCAAATCATGGACGGCAACTTTAATGTTTCAAATTCTTATAATTAGTTTTTAACCAGTTAAATAAACTTTAAAAGTTTAAAATTGGGAATTTTCAATTCCCTATCCATAATCAAGAAAACAAGTCATATAATTGAAAAATAACCTCTTAACACAACTAAGTGATCTAATTTTATGAGTTGTTTTCTACAATTTCCAAGAATTCACCTCTTTTTAATCTAGTTTGCACACTTTTTTTTTCTCTATGATCTAAACTCTCAACATCTCTCTCTCTCTCTAAGGTTTACTAATTTGGTTAGCTTTCTTAGTAGAAATCATTTAGTTCACACTCTTATACCATCATATTTGATAAAAAAAAAAAAAAAAGGAGATGAAGAGCAAATATCAAGTTTTTTCTCCCTATAAATCATTAGCTTTAATGTATAAAAAGGATGGGAAATTTTTCTTTTATTTATAGCAATGCCATTCCTTTAATGTCCCATTTATTATTTCTATCAAATCTTTAAGTGTTGGTATATTTTTCGTGTATAAGTTATTTTTTAATTTATTTGAGGCTTTAAACTAATTAACTGAGAATTTTTTATCCTTAGTCATATAATTTTTTATCCTTTTGATTTATCATTATTTTATAGAGAATTATGCTATTTAATATAGGATTTACATTATCAGTTATCAATAGAATTTTATATCTAGTTTAGTTAACTAGTGAACCACATGTTGTCTAGCTTACCAAAAGCTTTAGAAACATATCTGGTATGATAATTTGTTATGCTAAAGGTCCTAGACTTTACAGGGGTATACATAAGGTGTTTTAGAGAATTTTAGGGCTAACATTTTAGGATAGTATTTTAAATATAACAAGATGGTTTTAAAAGTTACATTAGTTCTTAAAAGAATTTGAGTCATTTTTAATAACAATTTAAGACTAATTTTGACGATTCATTTTAATCAGAATCAAAATGTTGCCTTCAGCATGGTCAAACTGAAATCTTAATCTAGAGACCTCCTTTAACTAGAACCTTAGCCTTTGCCTTCAGCATGGTCAAACTGAAATCTTAATCTAGAGACCCCCTTTAACCAGAACCTTAGCCTTTGTCTTCAGCTCGGTTAATCTAAAATCTCAATCTAGCAATTCCTTTTAACTAGAACCAAAATATTACGTTCAACTCGGTTAACCAGAAATCTCAATCTAGAGACTCTTTTTAACTAGAATCTTGGTCTTTGTTTTTAGCTCGGTTAACCTGAATTCTTAATCCGACAATTCCCTTTACTAAAATATTATCTTAAGCTCGGTTAACTTGAAATCTCAATACTATTACCATTTTTGTATTTTTGTATTTATTTATTTTGCAAGGCCATGTTTGGAAAAAAAAAACTAAATTTTCTTGAAATAAAACTACTCAAAACAAGTCTAAGAGGTGTTTGCCAAACATATTCTTAAACCAAAGAAACCTTAACAGATAAAAGTAGCAAACCAAACAGGGCCTAATGACTAACCTAGTTTTGACCCGAATGGGTTGAATTGACTGGGTTAACTCATAAACAAACCAAAATAAAGACCCAAACCCAAAATAGATTCAATATAAGTAAAAACATAAAAAATCAAAAATTTCTCAAGAAATACAGATCAAACACAAAAGAGTGAAGAACACCAAGAACATTCAAACCTAAATCCAACAACATGAACATTATACCATACCATATTTCAAACAATAAAAGGTGAAATTTTTTTGGCAATCATAAATGAATTAAAAATCAAGTGTTAGTTTGCTTTAATGATCATGTAAACATTATGATTTTGACAAAATGAGTTTTAGTTCAAAATTGAAACCTTAAGATTAAAAACCAATTAAAACATATTGTTGATGACAATGAAAACTAGATTATTGCTTAATCATGCATAAAGAAGGTTTATGTGTAAAGAAATAGATAAAAAAAACATAGTCGAAATCAAGGGGCTAAGACAATATTCTTTTTAAGAACACAAATAAGACTGCCTTAAACCTAGAAAACAGAACCCAGGAAACGCAGTCAATTGTTTAAACCCAGAATGACCATTGTTTACCTCTAAAACATGTTTTCTTACTTCCAACAAGACATATTATCAAAACCAAGCATACTTAAATCAAAAGACTCACAAAAAACAACAAATCATCATCAAAATGCATCAAATTCCATTTGCCAAAAACTACAAATCTAAAATAGCCTATATATTTAGACAATTTAGGATTCAAAATGTCTTTCCAAACCTTCACCAAAAACCAAATAACACCCAAAAACCCAAAAACATGCATTAACTAAACCAGAAGAACATCATAACCTTGCTACCATATTGGAAAAATTTCAAATCAAACACAAATGTTAACATAACGTATTAAGGCAATCATCAGCATGTCAACACATTTAAAACATTTCACTTAAATAATAAAAATCAATCTAATAGGCCTTATGAACTCCATTTTTAAGGTTTGTAAGGATATACCTTCAAATCTTGAAATCTTCAAATAAGAATGGATTTCTAATGTAACCTTCTTTTTTTCTTATCTCCAAACCTAGCACATACAAACTAAATCCTTGAGATTGTGAACTTGATTGGATTACTTAAACCATAACCAAAATTTCTTTCCCCTTGTTTTTCTTCCATTTCCTTACTTTTTTCTAAGCTCGTGATTCCCTCCATTTATAGGCTAATTTGAGAGCTTCTAAATGATGTTAGGGTTCTAACAAACAAAAACTAGGCTGGTTTTACCATAGGATCAATGGTTTTTGATTTAGGTGGTTTTGTAACAAACTTAAAGGCCAATATGAAGTGTTTATGGCCTTTTATTCTTGAAACAAGGGTTTTAATACCTTGATAAGAACCATTTGAGAGTTTTTTAGATGAGAACACACGAAAGAGCTGGGTGTGTGCAAATGAGTGTCTCGATTAAGGTTGACTAGGTCGGTCATTTTCATGACTTCACCAAAGCAACTTCGACATCAATGTTGCCTGAGACCACCTGATCGTGGTAAAGAGGGTGCATACCTATATGTTGGATCCTATCTTGATCAATTTGGAGGTCTGTAGTTTCACATTCATTCGTTTGAAAGTCTCAACCCAATCAGCATGGAATCTGAAAATACAGTGGTGGCTAATCATGGACAATATGTTGTTAAGATCATTGGAGAAAATATGATGTTTGATTTCATGGAAATAAGATTGTAGAGGGGGTGTTTTTCAGTTGAATGGTGGCGGTTACAACCTCAAATGTGGTTGGAAACACTACATTCATTCACCTAAAAGTGCCAACTCGAACATCCAAAATTGTCGAAGAAGAAGATTCACAGTATTTGGACGACATTGCCTAGGCTAAACCCTACAAATTAGGGTTTTTAATTTGGGATTTAAAAAACTTCAATGTAATCCCTATTCTTCCAATTTCTTGTAATTTCACTCGTAAGTTCCTCATGAACTCCTAATTTCATGCAATATAACCCATACCAAACTCAATTGTCAGCCCTGAATTTGAGCGCCTTTTATAATGTCATCATTGGTTTTTTATTTGTTTAATTGGACTCCTAATTAACCATCAAACTTTTAATTTTCTTTAATTTGGCCCATGATTTCAACGATTTCAAACCTGAAGTCTCGTGCTTCTTACAAGTTGGTCCTTGATTTTGGATTTCTTCATTGAAGTCCCTAATTGTTCATCAAGCTTCAATATTTAAACAATTAAGCTCTTGATTTGACCAAATTAACTTTTAAAATTTGCAATTCGACCCCAAACTTTAATTTCTTCCAATTAAAGCCTAAATTTACTTCAAGAACCAATTTTTCTTGCAATTAAGCCCTCTATAAATTCAATTAAAAAAATTCCAATTGAGTCCTTAAACATACAATTTTGAATTTTCCTCCTAAAAATTGAATTTTCTTTATGAAAAAGATCCTCGTTAGATGAAAATATGTTGTTAAATTTTCTAATTTTGTATATTTTGATCCTCGTTAGTATTTAATTATTATTATTTTTATTTTATTTTATCAGTTTATATATCTTCAGTTTATTTTTTGAAGTGTAAATAACATTTTTTTTATTTTTCAATAAAAAAGATTATAATATATACAAAAATGCATCCATTAGAACGTGTCCCGGATTATGGGACCAGTTCCCTAGTATTCAAAATGATGTTTCTCTAGATTCTAAATGATAATCAAGAAATCTTAAAGGGCTAATAAAGCCTTAGATTTTAGAATTTTTTTTATAGATTTGACACGATGATAACCTTCGAATAATGGAAACTGTCCCTCGTGCTAGCTAGCCTTCGTAGAGTTATGGTAAGTAGAGCTCTTCCACATGCTAGCTAGCTGGGAAGAAAGAAACTCAGTAAATCTTCCATTTGCTTTTCATTTCCAGAAGCCTGTGATTACTTGTACCAGCTAACGACGCAAACAACTACACGTCTCCTCCTAGTTTGCTGTTCCATGCATTTGGACTGAATCGATGTATTTGTCAAAGTTCTTTGTTCTTAACATTGTATATAATCTACAATGTTGAAATTAATACCTATAGGAATATGGTGTCGCCCTAGTCATATAATCAAACAAAGTTGGTAATAGTCTAATTCATAGGGACGATATGCTAGCTTAAAGACTAGTACCATACAAAAGTTTACTCTCTCCGGTGGCAGTGGTCCATCCTGGAAGAGAAGGAATGAAAATAATTCCAAGAAATTTAAATCTTTTTTTCTGTTCCATGCTTTTTCAAGTTTCTTTCCCCTTGGCTACCTAATTAATTGTAAAAACGAAAGATTTAATGTTGTTTGGCATGATAATATTTAATATTTTTTAAATAAAAAATATTTTATAAAACAATTATTATTTTATTTTTAAACAGCATTAAAATATCAAGAAAAGACAAGACATTTCTTGTAGAAAATCATGTAGTAGTTAGCCAAACCTCGAGACCTACAGATGCTGCCTACTTATTTTTTGTGGACGTAATATGATATAATTCTATCTAATGTCCGTGAAATGGATGGCATATAATAGAACTCTAGCTATCCTTTGTTGAAAATTATTTTTTATTTTTATTTTTATTAATATGAATGTCCAAACTAGTTTACGTGTATTTTAATTAATTTTATATATAGATCCTAAAATTAATTACCATGTAAACCTTCAATGACTATTATATTAGTAACTATATAACTCGAACCTGAAATTACAAAAAAGTAAATTTTTTTGTTCTAAATTTTTACTATACGATACATTGAAAATTATTCTTGAATACATTGTTAATGTGTTCACAAGATTCCTGATTTGTTAAAGATGCAAATTATTAAATGGCATGCATGGCAAGAAATTAATATTACATGTAGAGGGCAGTTTTTCTAACTTTAAAGAGCTGGCCTGATTATTAAGGAGGTTTGATTCATTCTTTAATTATCTAGATTTAAATTTTAAAATCAGCAGTTAGAATAATTTATTAATTTTTTCGTGAATCCACTAAGTTTATAATGATTTGTTAAATCTATTTATTTTTGTGTTTCAAAAACATTTTAAAAAAATTTAATTTTTTTTAATTTTTTTCTTTACTTTAAATTAATATTTTTTTATATTTTTAGATCATTTTGATACGCTGATCTCAAAAATAGTTTTAAAAAAATAAAAAATATATTATTTTAATATATTTATGAGTGAAAAACATTTTAAAAAATAACTCTAACTATGTTTCTAAATACACTCTTAATATTAAATGAAAATAAGGGTGGTTTTTATGAATGTATACACTAACTCGAGAGTACCCTTACCCTTTTAATCAAATTAAAAAAATAAAATCAGTTTCATTTCGATCAATACCTAATTTACACAACCGCAATGTTAAATTACAATACACAAAATCATTACTATAGCTGTAATATTGACCGCAATGAATGCAAGCAAGAAGCTAGGGAGGTACAGGCGTTGAAAATTACAGACGAACGCATGCACTTTGACTATGTCTGGGGTACAATGTATTTGCCCTGGCATTTCTTTCTCGACTTGACACTATATCACGTTGTAGATATTCCTGTACTCTATAATCATTTTTTTTCTGAATTTAAGCAAACAGAGAGCTTTCATCTTTATCGACAAGCATCTCTTTATGAATCAAACGATGGATGTGATTCATCTCCCGACATGTGTGGAAATATACACTTGACATGTGTATTGCTGGCTGGGATTTTTTTTACCACAAATGTAGTGACATGTGATGCCTCTAACACCTGACATATGCCATCCTGACTAAGAATTTTTTATTTTTTTCATATCATACATAATGATAATTGGACCTTAATATTTTCTTTCGCTATTTAATGAAAAGAATAGTTACATTATTATCAATACAACTCATTGTTACGATATTACTTAATTTTAGTACTTTTTATAATCATTACTAGTCTTTATAAGGTTATTAAAAAAATAATTATAGTTAATAATTATTAGTTATTTATTCTCTCTTTATACAAGCACATTCATTCTTGATTATTTAGTACAAATTAAAATAATGATGTTCAGTGATTTTTTTTTAAATTTCTTATCTTTGACTTATTAAATAAAAGAACACTACAATAATATCAATACATGCATCCATTCCTTTTGATTATTGTTAAACAATCCAAAATTAAACAAAGAAAAATTACAAACATAAAAAAAGAGCCTCGTAGGTCACTTTATTCTAAAGTTTTTCTTTTAATCTAAAAATAAAAAGATTATATATAGGTTAAATTAAAAATATTATTTCATTCTTAATGAATAAAACAAAATAAATATATTTCTTAACATCTCCTTTCAAACTCACAATGCAATAGCTACAAGTATCGAGAGTTTGCAAACTAGAAAACAAAAAGGGGAAATAGAATACGACTTGGTAAAGAAATCTATAATCTGTAAGAAAATAAACAAAAGGCGAAGTAATAGTGTCGTGCTTGAGATGATGACGAGTAAGATGACAATCGATCTCAATATGCTTGGTTCATTCATGAAAAACCAAGTTGTGGGCAATCTAAATAGAACTCTAGTTGTCACAATACATAAGAGTATGATGAGAAATGAAGACTCTTATATCCGTAAGTAACTAATGTAACCAAACAATCTCTTTGGTAGTAGATGTCATAGCATGATATTCTGCTCCGGTTGAAGATTTAGAAACAATAAATTATTTATTGCTCTTCCAAGAAATAAAAGAATCACCTAAAAAATATAGAAACAGGTAACAAACTTGTGATATGTTGGATCACTGTCATGATTAGCATCAAATAATGCACGGGGCTCTAAGAAAAAGGTTGATGAAAGTAAAAGACTCTGAAAGACTGTATCCAGGAGATATCGCAAAATACAAAGAACATGTGCATAATGAATGGTAATAGGAGAAGCAGCAAACTAACTAACAACATGAATGATATATGCAATATCTGGATGAATAATAATGAGATATATCAAGCTCCCAATAATAGTACGGTATAGAGTAAGATCTGACAAATGTAAACTCTTAGAAGAAAAATATCTTGGATTAACCTTAGTGAGAGTATCTACAGTCTTATTATCAGTAACTCTAGCCTGCTCAAAAATATCTGCAACATATTTCGATTGAAAAAAAGGTAACCTTTGGATGAGTAAGCTACCTTAATACTCAAAAACTGTTGAAAATAACCAAATCCTTCATGTCAAACTGTCTAGCCAACTTTGTCTTCAAAACTAAAATACCATCAATGTCATCACCAGTAATAATCATGTCATCAACATATAAAGACAAAATGATACGATCTGAATCAGTGCCCTTAATAAGAAGAGCAGAAACATGATTACTAGAAACAAATTTAAAAAAAAATATCACAACAGAAAATTTCTCAAACCAAGCACGAGGTGCTTGTTTGAGACTCTATAACGATTTCTTAAGCTTACAAACATACCCATAGTCATGTGAAACACTAGGAGGGGGTGCCATATAAACTTCTTCTTGAAGATCTCCATTCAAGAAGGTATTTTTAACATCAAGTTAAGAGATATGTCATTAACGAACCGAAGTTATGATAATAAAAGTACGAATAGTAGTTATTTTTGCAATTGGGGCAAATGTCTTCTCATAATCCATACCATATTGTTGAGAGTATCCTTTCGCAACCAACCAGCTTCATATCGCTTAATAGACCCATTAGAATTGGTCTTAATTTTATACACCCAACGACAACTAACAACACTTTTACCAGGAGGTAGAGAAACCAAACCCCAAGTATCTGTCTTATATAAAGCAGAAAGTTCCTCATCCATAGCTTGCTGCCAAAGAGGATTAAGAATTGTCACTTTATAGGAAGAGAGCTTAGAGAGACAATGAATAAAAGCTAAAAAGAAAGTAAATGATGAAGAATAACAAGAATAAACAAAATCTGGTCACTTTGTGGACTTACAAACGCATATGGATTGACGTAGATATGGATCCATAATCTCAATTAGAGCTTGAAGGATTGTAAAGGAGAATGAAGCTTCAGGTGCACCAGAGAGTAAAGTGTCTATATCTGCAGAATGATTAATACGAATTTGTCGAACATGAGGAGGAGTATTTGAGGTACTAGGAACCTGAGATGATAAACTATTAGAGTCCTAAAAAAATAATATATACGAATAAGATCAGATCTAGTCAAGCTATGAGTAGTGGATGGAATAAAAAAAATATATATGCTCAAGTAAAACAACATGATGAGACACATAAAGTTTCTAAGTTATTGGATCAAAATAACGATACCTTTTTTTACCTTCACCATGACCAAAAAAGACACAAATAATAGATTAGAAGGACAACTTACTGTGTTCTACATGAGAACGAAGAACGAAACAAGTACAACCAAAAAATCAAAAGGAGAAATAATCAAGAGCATACCCATATAACTTTTTGAAAAGAGAAAAACCTAAAATATGAGAAAATGAAATTGTATTAATCAAACTTACAGTAGTAAGAACAACTTTTTCCCAAAACTCATTAGGAATAGAAGTAGACAATAAGAGAGAATGAGCAGTTTCAACAATGTGCCTATGTTTTCTTTTAGCAACTCTATTTTACTTAAAAGTATATGTACATAAAGTTTGGTGAATGATTCCATCTAAATCACATCTAAAATATTTGAAAACAGTAGAATATTGAGTTTTCACTAGAGCTCGAAAGGCTGTATATATCTCAAAAAATTCAGAACGATGTTTCATTTAATAAATCCAACAATAACAAGTATGATCATTAATAATAATAATAAATATATATAATATTGAGACCCTTCTTTTGTGGCAATATGAGAAGGTCCTCATACATCAGAATGAATCAAGTCAAATGGGGAAGAAGAAGCAAAAATACTTCGATTAAAAGGTAAAACAAAAAATTTTGTCAGTTTACATCCACCACAATCAGAAATATCACAAGTTTGTAAATTTTTTAAAGCTCTTATAAATGCCAAAAATATCAAACAAGAAAACGAAACATAACCTATACAAGAATACCATAAATAAAAACTAGAAAAGAAAGAACTTAAATGAAAAGAACACAAATCAACATTAGTAGCAACAACAACAACCGATACTTTTAACTCATCCAAAATATATAGTTCATTTTCCCTACGACCTGTCCCAATCAGCTTCCAAGATTGCAAATCCTATACACAGTAAAAAGATGAGGAAAAATGACTAAATAATCACTAGAATCACATAATTGACCAATAAAAGCAAGATTCAATTTGAGTTTCAGAATAAAATAAATATTAAGAAAAGATAAGTAAGGTGTGACAACAGAACCAATACTTGTTAAGGGATTGAAAGTGTCATCAACATTCATAAAAGGAATAAAGGGCTAAAGGGATACAAAAGTAAAAGATGAAGAATCTGGAGCTACGGGCCACCAAATTAAGCAAAGTTGGATTCCAATGAAAGGTATGCATCCCCTATACCAAATTCAGGTGGTCTTAAGTGACGATGATGTTAGAAAGATGAAGAATTTAGAGCTACGGACCACCAAATTGAGCAAAGTTGGATTCCAATGAAAGGTATGTGATTAGTACTTAAAAAAACATTTTTATCAAGGTTTTATATCATCATTTTGCACTTGAAGTATCAATAACTCCTTAACTAGAGCATGTTTTATAATAACAGATCTGATAATATAAGATAGCTTTAATTTATGGTAAATGTTCATTTTAAATGCAGGCATATCTCAAAATTCAAAGCATTGATTGATGTGATTAACTATTGAAAGTGAAAGGACAAAGAAACGACTAAGCTTAGAAAGAAGATGCCGATTCAATTCAAATTGGAACACTGTTCAGTTATTGGGTCATATCTGGAGGTGTAGATCTTGGATTTTAGCTTAATTTATATGAATGGAAAGCTAAGAAATAGGCCTACAATGTTCACGATACTGTAAGACCCAAATCTGCCATTTGCAAATTCAAAGTTTGGCCACAAAAGAGAAGTCAAAATCTGTCCTGTAATCCAACCCAAACACTGCTTAGAATTTTACCCATATCCAGAGTTTTAGAAGGCCAAATGACGTGCAATTTGGTGGGTGGAAGGAAAAGAAAATTTCCAACAACTTTCATGAAGAAGAGTTTCTCAAATTCGGATGGTAACAATGACATTTCATCCAGACAAGAGCTTGAGGTCTATCCACCAACAGCACTACTCAGTAGTTTAGCCATATCTCGAGCTCTAGTGATCCAAATGCTCTGAAATTTTATGTGTGGAAAGATAAGCTGATTGCCAACAACGTTCATGAAGAACACTTTGCTAAAT
>Ga0325400_1000086_pt1 | contig 53869 bp, 38 predicted proteins | sample PopdelMetagenome_2_FD_205662 | JGI IMG/M metagenome (GOLD analysis project Ga0325400, IMG submission 205662) | Populus deltoides microbial communities from Bellville, Georgia, United States - Xylem-PdKOR-R1 | ecosystem: Host-associated > Plants > Phyllosphere > Stem > Wood/Secondary xylem... | reverse complement strand
AAACCTTAATATGTGCTGGTGAGTCAGTCCTGTTGACGGCGGAAGGATGTGACGGTGGACGAGTGAAGTGGTCCAACAACATGACCGGTAATTCGATAACCGTTATGCCGGGAGCCACAACCAATTACACGGCTGCCTGTCAGATCAGCGCCTGTGCGAGTGTGGCGTCGAACATGCTGACGGTGAACGTTACAAACAGTAACGCACCTGCTCCAACCGTTGTTGCTTCGGCAACGGCCGTCTGTAAAGGGACGCCGGTTACTCTGACGGCCAGCGGTTGTGCCGCCGGAACCATTAACTGGTCTAATGGCGCAACAGGTAACGCGATTGTCGTGTCACCAAGTCAGACAACAGAATATTACGCAGCCTGTAAGATAGGGACGCAGTGCAACAGTGCACCAGCCAGGGTGACCATCCAGGTCAATACCCCACCGACGCCTAAAATCCACGTTTGCAAATGCACAAACGGACGAATCTGTTTGGGCGACACGGTTACACTGTCTGTTGAAGGGTGTAACGGAACGCCTGTCTGGTCGACCAATGCCACTACAACAAGCATTATGGTTACGCCATCGGTCACTACCGAGTACACCGTTGCTTGCAGCGGTAACGGATGCGTCAGTGACCCATCGGCGGCTTTCACAGTTGTTGTCAGTCAGCCTACGCCACCGGTTGTTACAGCTTCCAAACTGATTGTCGAAAAAGGCGATTCGGTGACGCTAACGGCAAAAGGCTGTGAGGGTGGCCAAATCATCTGGTCGACGGGCGCCACCGGTAGCAGTATTCTGGTCATGCCAGCTGCCACCACCGATTATTATGCAGAGTGTAAAATCAACGGTTGTCTGAGCGAACCGGGTAAAATCACGATTCGAATCAACGGCGATTGTGGAGTACCTCAGCCGCTGGTGCAGGCTTCCACAACGACGGTATGCTATGGGGGCTCGGTTACGCTGACGGCTACGGGCTGTAGTCAGGGAACCGTTGTCTGGTCGAATAACAGTACGGGAACAAGCATTACTATCCCGAGCCTTGTTGGTACCACAACCTACACGGCCGTCTGTAAATTGGACGCTAACTGTAGCAGTCAGCCATCCGCACCGGTGACCGTGCGCATTAAAAGTGATACGCTGATGCCGCCGTTGGTTCCGATGATGGCTCGTAATGCATGTCCGGCGACAACCGTCGATCTGACGAAGGTGGTTGAGAGTTCGCCAATAACGGCTGGCGGGGTCTTTGAATACCGTACAGGTAATACGCCTTCCTCACCGCTGGTCAGCCAACCGGGGGCAGTTGGTCAGGGCGTATTCTACATCTTTGAACGAACCACGGCCGGTTGTTACAGTCTGCCAGCGGAAGTCGACGTGTCGGTATTCAATTGTGCTACGGATACCTGTCGGTCAGACCTGTTTATCATCAAGACCGTTGATAATCCGCATCCTAAAGTGGGCGAGGTCGTGACGTATACCATCAAACTGGGTAATCGTGGATCTTGTCCGGCTACTCATTCCGATTTCCGTGATATTCTGCCTAAAGGGCTGGAGCTCGTGTCGGTGGGTAACATGTCGATTGCTCAGCCAACGGGTTACCTCAGCATGTGGGTTACCAGGCTGGCACCAAACGACACGCTGACTTACTACTACAAAGCGCGGGTGACGGCCGGTGGACCGATCGTGAACACGGCCAAGATTACGTATCTCGATCAGGTTGATCCGAACGAGTCCAACAACTCGTCGAGTGTCACGATTCAGGACACCACGGCCGCAAGCGCAATGGCGATTGGCCTGGCCAAGTCCGTGAAAAGCGTCCGGAAACTGGGTGCCGATCTGTACGAGTTTGCCTATGGTCTGGATGTTACAAACTACAGCAGCGTAGACGCAACTACCGTTCAGATTACGGATGATGTCCAGTCCGTGTTTGCTCCGCACAGCATCGAAAGTGCTGTACTGACTCTGAGCAGGGCAACCACTCTGCAGGCAAACGTAAACTATACCGGAAAGGTTAACCATACCCAGTTGCTGGATGCCGCCAGTGTCGTCAAAGCCGGTGGAACTGAACACCTCCTGGTGACGGTCACCGTGCGAATGAATCTGCAGGCAGACACAACGATGACCTTCTATAATCAGGCTTATCTCACTGCCAAGCTGAACGGTAGGCTGGCGGAAGATGCGTCTACCAGCGGCAGCGACGCCGATCCGGATAAGGACGGAAACCCCGGCAACAACAGTGAGCCGACTCCGGCTAAGTTTGACGAGCAGCTGTCCTCGAAAATTGGCGTAGCCCTGGCGGCTGTGCGTATCGTACCGCAGTCCGACAATAGCTACAACGTCACTTACAAGGCGACGGTTAAAAACTACAGCAGCGCGCCGTTAACCAACGTGCAGCTGGTCGACAATCTGGCGCAGATGATCACGGTCCCGGCCGCGTTTAGCGTAGTAGGCAGCCCTGTTGTAGGGGCGGGTAGCAGTCTGAAGCCAAATACCGGTTTCGACGGTAGAGCTGACGCGTCTCTGCTGAATGCATCGGGCAGTACGTTAGCCGCCGGAGCGATGGATACGGTCCTCGTTACGGTTAATGTAAAACCCAATGGTTTGAATGGCCCTATTTACACACAGGTAGTCGGTTCGGCCAGGGCTGGCGAGCTAGAAGTTACCGATCTCTCCAATAGTGGTATCGATCCGCAACCGTTCGGAAGTACGCCAACGGGTGTCCGTTTCGATCTGCCCGGTTCTTTGCTGGGTGTAGCAAAATCCATTGACAAAGTAGAGGATCTAGGAAACGGCGTCTTCCGATTGAAATACACCATCAAACTCACTAATCTGGGCTTTATTAATCTGAAAAAAGTGCAGGTGGTTGATGATCTCACCCAGACCTTTGGCAGTGACGTAGTGATTGGGCCAGGCGCGCCGGAGCTAACCGCCGAGGCTGGCCTGGTGGTTAACACCAACTATACAGGTCAGGGCTTACTGACTAACCTGCTGGTGGATTCACTGAGTACGTTGCCGGTGGGTTCTACCCGCAGCCTGAGTCTGAACCTGCGCGTGGATGTTCACAACAGGCAAAAGTCGATCTTTAACAACACCGCTATTGCAACCGCCTTTGTGGATGGCAATACAATGGTGTCAGATACGTCCACGGCAGGGTCTAATGTGGATCCGGATAACGACCTTGATCCACGGAATAACAACACACCAACCCCGGTAACCCTAAATGCTCTGCCGGTGAGCGCACACATTGGTGTCGCTATGGCGGTGAGTGATACGAATCGTCAGGCGGATGGCCGGTATAAAGTAACCTACCAGATTGTGGTTAAAAATTACTCGGCGATTGAGTTGACCAATGTTCAGTTAAGCGATACGCTCGCCCACGTATTCAATGCGTCAGCCGGGGCTACGTATACGCTGGTTGGTGCGCCGGTCGTCTCGGCCGGAAGTCAGTTGATTGTTAATCCGTCTTACGATGGTGATAAAGAGGTTCAGCTGTTGGCTCCGTCGAGTACACTGGCGGTCGGACGGGCCGACACGGTGCTGGTAACGCTACTAATTGCTACCAATGGCCGTTCAACGCCGTACTTTAATTCGGCCAGGGCCGTGGCTGTTGCTGGTGTCGATACGGTAAGCGATTTATCCGCCAATGGCTTAGAGCCTGATTTGAACGGGAATAATAATCCCACCGATCTGTATGAAGATGAAGCCACGCCGTTGAGCTTCCCGATCAGAGACAGAATTTTCATACCGGAAGGTTTCTCGCCCAACAACGATGGTATCAATGATCAATTTGTCATCGAGAATGCGGGTGGAGCTACGGTAAGTCTGGAAGTATTTAACCGCTGGGGTAATGCGGTTTACCGGAACTCTGATTACAAAAACGACTGGGATGGAGTCGCTAATACGGGAATTCAGATCGGGTCGGGATCGAAAGGGGTGCCCGAAGGGACGTACTTCTACGTCATCCAGCTAAGCGATGGAAGAAAGTTTGCGAGATACATAACCATTAGCCGATAATTATCATGATCTACCTTTATGTCAAGAAGTACGCGAAAATAGCGCTGTTCCTGGCCTGCCTAGCCAGTGGTGCAACGAAGGTTTACGCCCAGCAGGATAAGATGTTTTCCCAGTACATGTTCAATATGCTGGCGCTCAATCCAGCGTACGCGGGTAGCCGGGATGTACTGAGCATGACGGGACTTTACCGGAATCAATGGTCCGGTATTGAAGGGGCTCCCCAGACGGCCACCTTCACCATCGACATGCCACTCAACCGGGAGCGCGTCGGCGTGGGCCTGCAGGTTTACAATGACCGCTTAGGCGAGTGGAACGAAACGGGGGCACTGGCTTCATATGCCTTCCGCATCAAAGTAGGTGATCGCTCAACAATGGCGCTGGGGTTGCAGGGAGGAGCGATTAGCCTGCGGTGGAACCTGGCCGATGTAATAACGAGCGTCAATGGCGGAGATCCTGCGTTTGCTCAAAACATCTCTAAGTTTCTGCCGAGCTTCGGGACAGGTATCTACCTAAGCAACGATCGGTCGTATCTGGGTTTTTCGGTGCCGCAACTGATCAAAAATCGGCTGCTGGGCAATGGGTCTACGGCGTCGGCCGTCGTGCAGAGACGACATGCTTATGCGATGGGGGGCTTCGTGATTAGCCTGAGCCCGTCCTTAAAATTAAAGCCTTCGACACTGGTGAAATACGTCGAAGGGGCTCCGCTGGGTATCGATGGAAACCTGAATGTATGGATTGCCGACCGCATTGGCATCGGGACGTCTTATCGGCGCAACCAGTTCAACAGTTACGAAAACCTGAAAGCAAACAGCGGAGTATACAAACAGGATGCCATTGTGGGTATGATCGAAGTGCAGCTGAGTGATCAGCTTCGATTGGGGTACGCTTATGACCGGATGCTGAATAATCTAAAAACGTTTGGTCCTAATTCGCACGAGTTTATGCTGCGGTATGAGTTCGGTTACGGTAAGAACAAAATCCTGACTCCCCGTTATTTCTAGGTTCAACGCAGGTCTTCAAAAGGCATATCCTTCTGGAACGGTTCTCGGTTCGTTTCTGGTAGCATATGCCTTTCCTGCTTTATAAGTACGTCTATGGGTCGTTTCTTTCTTCATTGCCTGCTAGTGGGGTTATTGGCTCAGTCGGTTTCCGCTCAGTCGTTGCTGCATCAGGCCAACCGCCGATTCGATGAACTGGCTTACCACAAGGCCATTGAATTATATGAGCAGGTGCTGAATCGCAGTGTCCTGGCTGAAGAGGAACGCCTGGGGGTGTTAACTAAACTAGGCTACAGTTACCAGCAGGTCCGGGATGCGGTCAACACGGAACGAGTATACCGTGTATTGTTTAAGGATTCTGAGTCATTACCGGGTGACTATGTTCAGTGCTACCTTTATTACGCCCAGGCATTGGCCAGTAACGGAAAATACAAAGAAGCGCAGGAGGTCTACGAGAAATACGCCGGTCTACAGAACGAAGATGGTCGGGGAAAACAATTCTCCGCATTGTACCAGGATGTTAGTATTCTCACCCGGAACAGTGGAAATTATCGGGTGGATTATCTCGATTTCAACACGGACAAGGCCGAATTCAGCCCGGCTTACTACAAAAAAGGGCTGGTTTTTGTGACCGATGGCCGTGAAGCGCACGCCTTGAAACGGGTGTTTACCTGGAACAATACGGCATTCCTGGATCTGTATTATATGCCGGAAAAAACTCTGGAAACAAAAACGGCCAGTTTAGGCGGGGCTTCCGCTCATGTGACCCGCCGTCGAACACCGCGCCTACTGGGTGAAGATGATTACACTGTTTCGACCGCCAATGACACGCGCACGGTAGGGTTCAGCGGTAATCCGGCCACATCAGCAGAAGGGAATCGCGTTGAACGGCCGGTTACCGGGTCGCAGGCGTTTAGTTCGACGCTCAATACGAAATACCACGAAGGGCCGGTTGCGTTCACTAAAGAGGGTACCCGGGCTTATTTCACCCGTAATAACTACAACCGGGGCCGGTATCGCGAAAGCGCCGACGGGATCAATAAACTAAAGCTGTACGCTGCTGATTTTAAAAACGGGAACTGGGGAAATGTTCAGGAACTGCCATTTAACGGCGATGACTACTCGACGGGTCATCCGGCCCTTAATTCCACTGACAAACTTCTGTATTTTGCCTCGGATAGGCCCGGCGGTTTTGGGGGAACCGACTTATACGTGTCTCGTTTCAGGGACGGAAAGTGGTCTCAACCGATTAATCTCGGCAAAGAAATAAATACCAAAGGGAACGAGCTGTTTCCGTTTGTCGACGATCGGGGCAACCTATATTTCTCTTCCGACGGCCATCCGGGGCTTGGCGACCTGGATATTTTTTACGCCCCGCTAATCGACGGTACGACGGCGAAGTTCGTCCAGAATCTGGGTGAGCCAATCAATTCATCCAGGGATGATTTTGGTTTGATCACCGATGGCGAACGACTGGCCGGGTACTTCAGCAGCAACCGTCGGCGGGGTGGGAGTGATGATGACATCTATCGTTTCCGGCGCGAGGGGACACTGTACGCCTGTCGGGAGTTGACAATCCATGTGTTTGACGCGCAATCGAAGCAGCCGCTCGGTAATGCGCGCGTGGAAGTGGTTGATCAGGAAGGCCGGGACGATAAAAAAGAGTTACAAACCGACGGTGACGGCAACATTCGCTTGTGTCTGGACCCGGAAAGTGACTTTCTGTTTTCCGGTATCATGGAAGGCTTTGTCTCTAATCGAATGGGCTTTTCGACCAAAGGTTTGTCGGACGACCAGCCGTTACGACTCGAAATGCCGCTAACCCGACCTAAAACAGGGGCAGTGCTGGCCAACAGCCGTAAACCCACACAAACAAAGCTGCACGGGGCCGTCGTTGCCCAGCAAAATCGGAAACCACTCCAGGGGGTTAGAGTCACCCTGCGAAACAATTGTGATAGCGTGAGGCAGGAAGTAGTGACCGGGGCCGATGGACGCTATCAGTTTGCCGTAACCGGTGAATGTGATTATCGTCTGGAAGCGACTAAGAGCCAGTGGGTAACCGTGAGCCGACGGGTAACCAGAGACAGTGCTTCGGTAATCAATTTAACGATGTTTCGCGCGGGCGATGTCGTCCGGGTTGACAATATATACTATGATCTGGACAAATGGACGATCCGGCCGGACGCGGCTAAAGAGTTGGATAAGCTGGTTGATTTGCTGAAACAATACCCGGAAATGCGGATTGAACTACGGGCGCATACCGATAGCCGCGCGACAACGCAGTACAACAAGACGCTTTCGACCAAACGAGCTCAGGCGGTTGTTGCCTACCTCCGGGAACAGGGTATTGCGGCTAACCGAATGCTTGCTGCGGGTTACGGCGAAAGTCAGTTGCTAAATGATTGCAAAGACCTCGTTCCGTGTACGGAGGAAGAACATCAGCAGAACCGTCGAACGGAAATCAAGATTTTAAAACCGGAGTAACGGTGGATAGACCAAAATCCGGCTTATTTTCGCGAAAGATGTAAAAACAACGGCAAATGATTGGATTAATTCGCTGGAAAGCCGCTTTACTGTTTATCGTAGGCTTGTTGTCTGTCGGTCAAACCGCACTGGCGCAACGGGAAGTGCTGTATTCACAATACCTGTTTAATCCGCTGACGATCAATCCGGCTTTCACGGGTAGTCGGGAAGTATTGAACATGACGGCCATCTTCCGCCGGAAATGGATCGGCTTACCGGGCTTGCCCATTACCCAGAGTTTTGGCGCCGATGGGGCCATCGCCGGGAATAAGGTTGGAATTGGCCTGCAGGCGCTGAACGACCGAATGGGTATCTACTCGAACACGGGTGTGTATGGCAGTCTGGCCTACCGCTTTGCTATTTCGCCAACGGCAAAATTATCCATTGGTGCATCGGGTGGCATTAACGTATTGCCGGTCTTTGATCCGTCGACGTTGCTGGCCTACAACAAAGCCCTGCCCAGCGTTGGCGTGGGGGTTTATTACCAGTCGGATCAGTTTTGGGCTGGTATTTCAAAGCCGGAGTTGATTCAGCGGCCTCTGACGCTGGCCAGCAGCCAGAACGCGCCCGTCCGTTACCTTCGACCGCTGTTTATCAACGCCGGTGGGCGCATTGATGTCAGCGACGACATTGCCGTGTTGCCCTCCGTGCTGATTACTCAGCTTGCCGATTTTCCGCTGGGACTCGATATAAACGCGAAGGTGTGGCTGGAACAGAAACTAGGTATTGGGCTGTCTTACCGCGCCAACAGCAGTACCCTAGTTGCCACTCAAAGTTATGTGGTGGCCTTACTGGAGTACCAGTTGTCAAAATCCATTCGCGTTGGCTACTCCTACAGCAGCCGGACAGTAGAGAACCCCAACCTGGTTCAGAACAGCGTTCACGAGATTGTCTTTCGTTACACACCCAGCCCCATCAATTTTTCTTACCAATAGTCCGGCTAATTCAATTGGCTTTTTACCGGAACCAGCGATTCTGGCGCAAAAACTGGATTAGTCATTGCAGTATAATTACAGTCAATCAATTAGCTTATTTTATATTCAGTCGAAATTTTGAAATAAAATTTTGTCATGACTTGCTGAAATGGTGAATTATTGGCAGATTAACCGGGTGTAGACCAAATAATTTAGTATAGGCTGGAAGTCTGGACCCACTTGGTTGGTCTACACTCGTTTCTGAAAACTCAACCCCATTTTTATGCAGTCAGTACGTTTACCGCTCATTCACCTTCTGGGCGTATGTCTGGCGTTGGTCTGTTCGTCGCTTCGGGCGCAGCAGATCGATGAGACGTACAATCAAAAAATAAAAGAATACACGACGGACACCCAATTTTTGCCCGGCTCGGTGCTCAACCTGCCGGATGATCCCAAAGTACCTTCACCGCGAAAGCATTTCGGCCAGATTATTGGCACGCCCGGCATTATTCACCGCACACCCGAGATTTACGCGTATTATCAGAAACTGGCGCAGAACTCGCCGTATATCACCACGCAGCAGGTGAGCACGAGTGAAGAGGGGCGGCCCATTCAGTTGGTCGTGATTGGTAATGAAGACGCTATGAAGCGGCTCGATCATTACAAAAAGCAACTGGCCCTGCTGGCTGACCCGCGCAAGGTTGGTAGCCAGGACGTTGAAAAGATTCTGGGCGATACCAAACTGGTTTATTACCTGAACGGAGGATTGCATTCGCCCGAAATGGGTTCGCCGGAAATGCTGATGGAACTGGCTTATCGGCTGGTTACGAGTCAGTCGCCGGAGATTAAGACGATTCGGGATAACATCATTGTGATCATCAACCCGGTGTCCGAACCCGACGGCTGGGACAAGCAGGTTGACTGGTATTATCGCTACACAAAATCCCGCAAAGAATACGAAGATGGCTTTCCAAAATCGCCACCGTACTGGGGGAAATACGTTTACCACGACAATAACCGCGATGGTTTGCAGATCTCCCAAGCACTGACTAAGGCGCTTTACAAAGTGTTTTACGAATGGCATCCCACGGTTAGCCTTGATCTGCATGAGTCGGTGCCGCTGCTGTACATCTCAACCGGAACAGGACCTTACAATGAAACGATTGATCCCATCACCATCGGCGAATGGCAGATCATGGCCAACCACGATATTACCGCACTGGCCGCTCAGGGCATTCCCGGCGTTTTTACGTGGGCGTTTTATGATGGCTGGTACCCCGGTTATGCGCTCTGGATTTCCAACAACCACAACGCGGCCGGACGTTTTTACGAAACCTTCGGTAATGCGGGAGCCAATACGTACCTGCGCGACCTTTCCGAACAGAAATACGCGGGTGATCCCGTTACGTCCAAAGAGTGGTACCGGCCCGACCCGGCAACCGAGAAAGTGTACTGGTCTTACCGGAACAACATCAACTACATGGAAGCTGGCGTGCTGGCGTCGCTGTCGTATGGCGCCACGAATAGCCGAATGCTGCTGAAAAACTTTTACCAGAAAGGGTTGAACAACATCAAAAAAGGACTGGAGGAAAAACCCAGAGCGTTTGTCATTCCTAAAAATCAGCGCGACCCAGCTATGGCGGCTTATCTGGTCAACCAGTTGCGGGCGCAGGATATTGAAGTGCACCGCGCTGAGACGGGCAACAATGCCGGTGATTTCGTCGTGTTGCTGAACCAGCCGTACCGCAATCTGGCCGTGTCTCTGCTGACCAAACAGAACTACCCTAAAGAAGCCAAGTTTCCGCCGTATGATGATATTGCCTGGACGATGGGCTACCTGTACGGGGTCGATGTGAAAGCCGAGGACAGCGTGAAATACGTTGCCAATGACCTCAGGCTAATCAGCGACGATGTGAAATACACGGGTAAGATTGACGGGGCGGGAACTAGTTACGTGCTGAACTACAAGGCCCAGAACAGCGTCCTGCCCGCGCTTATCTGGCTTAAGACACAGAACAAAGGCGCCAAGGCGATGGTGATGGATACGCGGACCACCGTGGCCGGTGTGAAGGATACGCTGGCGGCCGGAGCCATTGTGTTTAAGGGCCTGACCGCCGATCAGGCTAAAAAAATGGCTACGCAGTTTGGGCTCGACCTGCTGGCTACGGGGGGCAGTCCGGAAGGCGTTGGGTCGCCGGTCCGCCAGCACGAAGTCAGTTTGCCCCGCATTGCGATCTACCACAACTGGTTCAACACCCAGGATGAAGGCTGGGCGCGGTATACATTCGAGCAGCGCGGTATTCCGTACACGTCCATCAACAAAGATCACCTGAAAGGGGGTGATCTGCGGAAAAAATTTGATGTGATTGTCCTGCCCCGCACGCGCGGTTCGGTCACCAACTTTATTCACGAAATCGACAAAAAGTACGGCCCGCTGCCGTACACCAAAACTGCCGAATACCCCTCGCACGGCTTCCCCGACGCCACCAGCGATATGACCGGCGGACCGGGTTTCGAAGGCGTTGAGCATTTGCGGCAGTTTGTCGAAGCGGGTGGGGTGCTGGTGACCCTGGACAATTCATCGCTGATGATTGCCGAAACTGGCATTACCCGTGATCTGGAGGAAGCGCCCGCGCCGGGTCTGTTCCACCCCGGTTCAATTGTGCAGGTGAAGGTGCGGAAGACAGATAGTCCGGTGTTGTACGGCTACCCGGAAACCTTCCCCATCTTCCGGGGCATTGCCCCTCTGCTGCAAACCAGAAAATACAACCGTGACCTGATGCTCCTTCAGTACGGCACCAAACCGCTGAAAGACGAAGAAGAGTATAAGGGAAAAATTATGGGAATGCCCGACAAAAAGGCCGCTGAGCCGGATAAGAAACCAGCGAAGAAAGAAGAGCCTTACGTGCTCTCCGGCATGGTGCGGAACGAGCAGACGATTATTGGGCACGGCGGAATATTCAACGTGCCGGTTGGGTCGGGGCGTATCATTGCGTTTACGTTTGATCCGTTGCACCGGTACCTGAATCACCACGACGCCCCCATGCTCTGGAACGTACTCATCAACTGGAACCACCTGCAGGCCAGCCCCGCGGAAACCGGAGAAACGCCCGGCAAGATGAGCGTCAGCGGTAAATAAGGTAGAAAACCATCGCTCAGCCTGCCGGTTGTACTGACAATCGGCAGGCTTTTTTGTGCCCTCTGCGGGGAGAACCAAATTGAATTTGCCGGTGTATTATAAGTATGGCAAAATCGTCAAAATCAGATGCTTCATCTAAAACTAATACGGAACAAAACACCGAAACGCTTTCCTGGCGCGAGCGCTTTGCGGCCTTAGGTAATCTTCCGGGCTTTTTTCGCATGATCTGGGAGGCCTCACCCGGCCTGTTCCTGGGCAATGCGGTGGTGCGGCTCGTACGGGCCGCAATTCCTGCGCTGACGCTGTACGTTGGCAAACTAATCATTGACGAAGTGGTGCGGCTGGCTGCCCACGAAGCTGATACCCGCTGGCTGTGGACCCTCATCGCGGCCGAGTTTGGCCTGGCGGTTCTGGCGACGGCGCTGGGGCGGTTGACGAGCTTACTGGATGGCCTGCTGGGCGATCTGGTGACCAACCGCATCTCCATTCGGCTGATGGAACACGCGGCTACGCTGGACCTCGAACAGTTCGAAGACGCAACTTTTTACGATAAACTCGAACGGGCCCGGCGGCAAACGACAGGCCGGTCCATTCTGCTGTCCGGTGTGTTTGGGCAGGTGCAGGAAGCTATTTCGGTGGGCTTTCTGGCGGCTGGGCTGGCGGTTTATAACCCGTGGCTGCTGGGCCTGCTGCTGCTGGCGATTATTCCGGCGTTTATTGGTGATAACTATTTTAACCAGAAAAGTTATTCGTTATCCCGGAGCTGGACGCCCGAACGGCGCGAACTGGATTACCTGCGGTTCGTGGGGGCCAGCGATGAAACAGCTAAAGAGGTGAAAATCTTCGGCTTGTCGAACTTCCTGATTGATCGGTTTAAGAATCTGTCGGGGGAGTACTACCGGAAAAACCGGGATTTATCCGTCCGACGGGCGGGCTGGGGTACGCTGCTGACCATCCTGGGGACAGCCGGTTATTACGGAGCTTATATCTGGATTGTTGAGCGGGCCGTTAGCCGGACCATCTCCATTGGTGACCTGACTTTTCTGGCGGGCTCGTTTCGACAGCTGCGCTCGTCGATGGAAGGCATTCTGCTGCAATTTAGCGGCCTGACCCAGGAGGCCATGTACTTGCAGGACCTGTTCGACTTCTTCAAAATAAAGCCCCTAATTCATTCACCGGGCCAGTCGCTGCCTTTCCCGAATCCGGTTCGTGAGGGGTTTGTGTTTGAAAATGTGGGCTTTAAATACACGAACTCGGACCGCTGGGCTAACCGGAATCTCAACTTCACGCTGCCCGTTGGTCAGAAGCTGGCGCTGGTTGGCGAGAACGGAGCCGGAAAAACAACGCTGGTCAAGCTGCTGGCCCGGCTCTACGATCCCACGGAAGGGCGTATTCTGCTCGATGGACACGACCTGCGCGAGTACGATCTGCTTGATCTGCGCCGGAACGTGAGTGTAATTTTTCAGGATTACGTTCGGTTTAAGATGACGGCGGGGATCAATATTGCCGTCGGCGATATCGACGAACGGACCAATCGGCCACGCATCGAAAATTCGGCCGAACGAAGCCTGGCGGATGCCGTCATTGCCAAGTTGCCCGGCGGGTATGAACAACAGCTGGGCCGTAGTTTTGGCAAGGGCGTTGAGTTGTCGGGTGGGGAGTGGCAGAAAGTGGCGCTGGGCCGGGCGTATATGCGGGATGCCCAAATGCTGATTCTGGATGAACCTACGGCTGCCCTGGATGCCCGCGCGGAGTATGAAGTATTCCAGCGCTTTGCCCAACTGACCGAAGGAAAAACTTCGGTGATCATTTCGCACCGTTTTTCGACCGTTCGGATGGCCGACCGGATTCTGGTTCTGGAAGGCGGCCGGTTACTGGAAATAGGCAGTCATGAAGAATTGATCGCCAAAGAAGGCCGGTACGCTGAGTTGTTCCAGTTGCAGGCCAGAGGCTATCAATAACCGGTACGAGAAACAGGGGCAAAGTTAGTGATTGGGTGGGTCATTGGTTAGCACAACCGCTACCTTTGCCCCTGTTTCCTTTACGGAGTTAACAGACTTCCATTGGGTTGAGTACGCTCGGTGAAGTGAAGAAGGATTGGACTGGCAGCGTAACCGATTGGGTATGAAGATAGGGATACTTTCTGGAATTGTCTGTTGTTTTGGCTGGCTGGCTTCGGCGCGTGCTCATGCAGAAGGAGCACCGGCGGTTCGGCACCTTTACTTAATAATCGCCAGCACTGACTCGACGTTGGAACCCGGTGCATCGCTGAAAATAAATTCATTAAAGCCTGACTTCCAGCTTACAGTGCCGGATGCCAACCGTAGCGGCTCCGTTATGGTGATCCTGCCTTTTAAACCTTCGTCCCTGAAAATTCGCGTAAGCCACAGCACGAGCGGTTTGCCCCAGGAAGCGACCGTGTTGATTACTTCGTTAAAGACGGGAAAAACGCGCCCGTATGTATTTTTCGGCGAGCCGCTGGAAATGCAGCTGGAGCAGGCGGATGAAGTGATCGTGAAGGTTATTGAATCGGGCTTCGAACCGGTCAGCAAACAATTTAAAGTAGAGGTGCCCCCGGCCGGCCGCGAGTATGAACTGAGTGTTCGCTTAAAGCCGTTTCAGCCCGAACAAACGGCCCGGTCCATTGAAGCTCAACCCCTCGAAGCGGCTCCCGTCCGCCCGTCTGAGCCATTGGCTAAACCGCTGCCCGCCGTGGTAACAACAAAAGCGTTTGGGGCCATTGAACGCGGCAGGAGCATTCCGCTCAGTCATCTTTATTTCGACCAGAGCAGTCCGGTGCTACGGCCGCAGTCCTTTGCCGAACTGGATCAGCTGGCGCAGGTGCTGCGCGAAAACCCGGTCATGCGGATTCAGATTCGGGGGTACACGGACAACGTGGGTAATTTTGATCTGAACGTCAAGCTGGCGCAGGGCCGTTGTCAGTCGGTGGTGGATTATCTGGTGACTAAAGGCATTGAGCGCGGGCGCCTGGAGAGCGTAGGCCGAGGTCCGCTTGACCCGGTGGCACCCAACAACACAGAGGAGAATCGCCGAAAAAACCGCCGGGTTGAATTTGTGGCCCTGTGAGCCTGAATGGCCGAACCACGACGCTGCTCCTTGGTCCCTTCGCCGGTCGGTAGCGCCTTTTGCTAAATTGATCTTCCTTAAGTAACTCCTAATCAGTACTATTACTGAGAAACTACTCCTGTTTCCGTACCTTCCTGTCGAAACCCTTCACCGACTAGCTCTATGGTTACCGCTCATTCAAAACCGGCTCTTCTGTATCCCTACGCGCCTTGGTATTTTGCATTGGCTATCGTCACAACCTGGATCGGGTTTTCCTTTTCTTATTTCAGTCGTATAACGCAATACGGCATCTATCACCATGTTCACGGAGCAACGGCGGGCTTATGGATGGCTCTACTGGTTATTCAGCCTATTCTTTACCAAAGAGGAAAGCTGGCGCTGCATCGAAAACTGGGTCTGTGGGGAACGGTTCTGTTGGTTCCGCTGCTCCTGATGGGTGGGGTAAAAATGATTCAGTCGATGATCCAAAACGGGGCGGCTTACCCACCGGGCGTAACGTACCGGCTGGCCTGGATTGACGTCTATTCGCTCAGTTTATTCTCTCTATTTCTGGCGCTAAGCCTTTGGCATGGTAAGCAATTACAATTACATGCCCGCTACATCACCTGTACTGTCATCGTTGTTTTGCACCCGGCCATTGGGCGTCTTCTGTTTTTTTTTCCCTGGATCAATAGTTTTGACAGAATGCTGCCCGTCAGTTTTCTGGTTATCGAATGCATTCTGCTTTTATTAATTGCCGATGACAAGCGAAGAGGTCGGTTTCGGAGTCCTTACTGGGTTGCCCTGACGCTTATTTTGCTGTTGCATATCTCCATGCATTTTGCCGGTGAATGGCCCTGGTGGAAAAGCGCCATGGACCAATTAGCCAGTTTGCGTTAAAGGCTGTGAGAAAGACATTGGGCAATGACTACTTGATCGCTTGTCACTATCTTGCGGTATGTAAATACTCATACAGCCTATGTCCCTTCGGTACGCTCTTTTCTTTTTCTTACTCATCAGCTTTTTTCTTACCAGCAGTTGCCGAACGCCGGCCCGCAAAAGCGCGGCTGCTGGGCAGTCGTTTACGCTCGTCGAAGCGACGATCGCGGATATTCACCGGGCGTTCAAAGCGGGGACGTGCTCCTGTGAACAATTGGTGACGGCCTACCAGCAACGCATCCAGACGTATGACCAGCCAACCAGACTGAACGCTATCGTTGTCACGAATCCTGAAGCCATCCGGACGGCCCGGCAACTCGACGCCGAATTTGTCAGAACCCGGAAGCTGAAACCGCTGCATTGCATTCCGGTGATCGTGAAAGACAACTACCAGACGGCGGGGCTGCAAACCACGGCGGGTTCGCTGCTATTTAAAGGGTTCATTCCGTCCGACGATGCTTATCAGGTTAAGGCATTGAAGAAGGCCGGGGCTATTGTCCTGGCGAAGTCGAACATGGCTGAGTGGGCGTTCAGTCCGATGGTGACCATTAGCTCTATTGCGGGCGAAACCCTGAATCCCTACAACCTAGCGCACGTACCAGCGGGATCGAGCGGAGGCACGGCGGCTGCGGTAGCGGCTAATTTTGGGACGGTTGGGTTAGGAACCGATACCGGTAATTCCATCCGCGGTCCTTCTTCGCACAACGCGCTGGTTGGATTTCGGCCTACACTGGGACTAACCAGTCGGCACGGCATTGCTCCGCTGTATCTGCGCAACGATGTCGGCGGACCGATGGCCCGGACGGTGGCGGATGCCGCTAAAATTCTGGAAGTCATTGCAGGCTACGATCCGGCGGATTCGCTGACAACGTACAGTGAAGGAAAGATTCCCAAAACCTACCACCAGTTTCTGGATAAGGAGGGCTTGAAAGGCGCGCGCATCGGCGTTCTGCGTATTTTGAGCGAACGCAACCCCGACCCGCAGGTTAAGGCGCTGTTTACGGCGGCCATTGCCGATCTGAAAAAAGCCGGGGCCATTATCGTTGACCCGATCGATATTCCCGATTTCGACACGCTGAGCCGCAACCAGTGGTGTTCGCTGTTTGCACACGACATCAATCAATACCTCACGTCGCTGGGGGACAAAGCGCCGGTGAAGAATCTGGAAGGGATCATTGCCTCCAAAAAATACGCGCCTTACATCAAAGACAACCTGAATTATCACCTGAAAAACGGCGTCAAACCTAACCCGGACGCGGGCCAGTGCACAGACGCCTACACCGACGCACGCCGGATTGCTTTCCGGAATGCAATCGTTAAAGCGATGGATCAGCACAAGGTGGGCGCTCTTATCTATCCAACCTGGAACCATCCACCCGCTAAAGTCGGCGATTTCAAAGGTTACAAAGGCGACAACAGTCAGATCATTGCCCCGCATACCGGCCAGCCCGCGTTTACGGTACCGATGGGGTATACCTACGACAATCTGCCCGCCGGATTACAGTTTCTGGGTCGGCCTTTCGATGAACCGACGTTGATCCGGTACACTTATGGCTATGAACAGGCAACCAAACATCGGAAACCGCCAGCCCGGTTTCCGGCCATTACGGCTCAGGCTCGATAGTACTATGGCTACAATTGAAAGCGCCCTCCAGACTCCAGGAGGGCGCTTTTTGTTAAGCAAAGAGTCAATTCGTTGTACGCCAGCCAGACCCCTGCGGGGTTTGGGGTTATCAACAAAATGGAGTTGTTAGAACCGGCAGAGCCCCATCAGGAGCGGCCCTTAGACCATCCCGATGGGGCTCTGCAACATAAACAGGCGTCAATTAATATCCTTCGTTCTGCGTAATCTGCGGGTCGGAATCCAGTTCCACCTGCGGAATTGGCTGCACCCGACGGTAATCGTTGGCGGGCAGTGTCCGGGCCGAAGGAGGAGCCTGGTCGTTCCGCTGCACAGGAAGACCCAGCCGGTTCAGATCATCGAAGCGATCGCCCTCGAAGGCCAGTTCTTTCCGGCGTTCGGTGATAATGTCGTTGATCAGCGTCGCGCCCGAAGACGAGTAGCCGGCAAACTGTGGATCGCGCGCCTTTACCAGTTGGTTCAGATACGTCAGGCCCAGCGATTCCTGACCCAGACGGGCCGCCGATTCGGCCGCAATCAGCAGGACATCCGCATAACGAATGATCTTGATGTCGTCTTTATCGTTGTTATTGGTCACGTTCTGGTATTTGTTGGCAACCAGCACATCCAGACCGCTGCGTTTAGCATTAATGATGAGTCCTTTACGGGCGTCCGTAGTGCTGTATAGGTTGTACAAATCCGTCGTGACCAGTCCATCACCGTACCCTCCCTGGTTGTACATGTTCGCCAGAGCGTCAAAACCCAGGTTAGCTACGCCATCCACCGAAACCTCGAAAATGGTTTCCAGCTTGTTGGTTACCGGTGCCGGACTGGCCCAGTACGCGTTCAGGTTAGCCGACGTCGTGAGTGTATAACCGCCGTTGGTGATTACGTCCTGCGCAGCTGCCAGCGCGTTGGTATAATCCTTTTGATACAGATACACTTTAGACAGCAGGGCTTCGGCCACGTACTTAGTGACGTAGGATGAGTTCGGCCGGGTGCCGCCCATCATCGTGAAAGCGCTCTTCAGGTCACTCACAATCTGCGTGTATACGTCCTGCACGCTGTTCCGGGCTGGGCGTAACGTCGCATCATACGTCAGCACGAGGGGGACGCCAGGCGAAGCCGGGTCCGTGGCGTACGGCTTTGCAAAGAGTTTCACCAGTTCCCAGTACATCAGCGCCCGGATGGTCATGGCTTCACCTTTGTACTGATTGACCGTCGCCGACTCCGTTACCGGGGCGTTAACGATGTTATTGGCCCGCAGGATGACCGTATACAACTGCGTCCAGGTGTCCCGGATATCGGCGTTCTGAGCGTTGGTTGTGTAGTTGCTCTGCTGTAGATAACGCCCGGAGTTGGTGGCCGAGAGATAGATATTGTCCGATAACAGATCGCCGATAAACGGGATGGTCCGGCTGATGAAGGAAGTCCGCATGCCCGAGTACATCCCGTTAAGAGCGGTGCTCAGATCGGCCTCGGTTTTTAAGGCATCTTCCACCGGTAAGCTGTCGTAAGGCTTCAGATCCGTGAAGCTTTTGCTGCAGCCGCCCAACCCGAAAAGAACCGTTACGAGCAGGATGGCAAATTTATTTTTAGTCATGATGAGTCTGTTGATTAACAAATTGATTAGAAGCCAATGTTGATCCCGGCCGTAAAGATTTTGCTGATAAACACGTTGAGGTTACTTTGTCCGGCTACGCCTAACTCGGGATCGAACGGCAGATTCTTGTCGAACTTCTTGGTGAACAGATTCGTCCCCCGGACGTATACCCGGGCCTGGGTCAGCTTAATTTTATTGATAATCGGCTGAGGCACGTCATACGACAGGGTAACCGTACGGAGCCGGATAAAATCACCCCGGTAGAGATAACGGGTTGAAGCCTGATACGAGTTCTTGTTGCCACCGAAGACGTATCTCGGCACATCCGTGACGTCGCCGGGTTTCTGCCACCGGTCGAGCTGGCGCTCTACCTTGTTAAACTGGCCGTTGAAACCATCGCCGAAGTAATACAGCGCCCAGGTATCCTGTACGTAGTTACCGAAGCTGTAGCTAAACTGGCCGTCCAGCGTAATGCCCTTGTAGGAGAACGTCGTTCCGAAACCGCCTAGGGCGCTTGGCGAGGCCGTTTTGTACGTCACCCGCTGAGCCGCGTTGTAATTGCTGGTGGTGTCGTGGTTGATCGATCCGTCGGCGTTCTTAGTGTTTAGGTACCAAAGCGGATTCCCGTTGCGGGAATCAACACCGGCCCACTCCCGCAGGTAGAACGTCTGGAAGTTGTCGCCTTGCCGCCGGATGAATGAGCCATCCAGAATGTCCAGTCCATTGTACAGGGTTTTGATGTAGTTCTTGTTTAAGGCAATGTTGAAGTTCAGATTCCAGCTGAATGGACCCTTCAGGGGCGATGCGTTCACGGTGAATTCCCAGCCTTTGTTGACCATAGCCCCGACGTTATCCAGAATGCTGGAGAAACCCGATGTACGGGACAGCGGCACGTTCAGAAGCAGTTGGCTGGTCGTGCGGGTGTAGTAATCCACGATAACGTTGAGTCGGCTATCCAGGAAACTTCCGTCAATCCCTACGTTAAAGGGCTTGTTCAACTCCCAGGTCAGGTTGTTGTTTCCAACACTGTTGGGCGCGCTACCCGTGGCTGCGTTATAATTCAGGTTGTAATTCGATGTGGTTCCGTTTACGTTGAGCGAAACCGCCGAACCGTAACCGTAAGTGGCGCGCCACTGGTAGTTACCAATGTTCGCGTTTCCGTTTACCCCGTAGGAAGCCCGCAATTTAAGGGAAGAAATGGCCGGAATGTTCTTGATGAAGTTTTCCTGATCTAGGTTCCAGGAGGCACCTACTGAATAAAAATTACCATACCGGTTATTTACCCCAAAACGGGACGAAGCATCCCGGCGGAAGCTACCAGATAAGGTATATTTTCCTTTGTAACTGGCGAAGGCACTGGAAATGAGCGACGTGAACGAGTAGTCAGAGCCCGTCTGCGAAGCGGTTTTGGGCGTTGCGGCAACCACCAGTGACGTCAGCTCCGTGGTGTTGGGAAATCCTTCGCCGTAGGCCGAAATAAAGTAGCCTTTCGACTTCTGGGCTTCGTAACCGGCTTTCACATCCAGGTAAAAGTCCTGCGCGGAATTCAGATTCAGGCGGTATTCCGCCAGGTTAGTCCATGTCCAGTTGAAGTAACGGGTGTAGTAAGCGTAGGCAGCACCGTTGGAGGTACGACCGTCACCAAAAAAAGGATTCCGGTAGAAGTTTTCTTCAATAGCGTTGTAATCCACGCCGTACTGGCTGCTTAGCGTCAGGTTTTTGACGGGCCGGTATTCAACCCGACCTGAACCGATCCCCCGCGTGTTCCCGTATTTGTTGTTGTTGTACTGAACCAGCGCAACCGGGTTGTAGATATTGGGAAACGTGGTTAGCGAGTAATCCAGATTGCCGTTGGCATCGTAGGCATTCTGCGTAGGGCGCAGGAAGTAAGCCGCCAGGATGGGGTTCTGGAACGCCCCCCCGTTACCCGGGTTATTCTGGTTGGTCGAACCCATGTTCAGACCTAGCCGGAACGACAGCTTCTGACTCGCGTTGTGCTGTAAATTGATGTTGCCCGAAAAGCGTTCAAACTGAGAGCCGATCGTGGTTGCTTCCTGCTTAAAATAGCCGCCCGATACGTTAAAGGTGGTTTTATTGTCACCCCCTGATGCCGAGATGTTGTACTGCTGCTGTTTACCCTGACGCGTCACCTCATCCAGCCAGTTCGTGTTTGGGTTGTTAACCCCGTAGCCAGCCAGTGTCGCATCGATGTTAGCCTGGGTGTAATCCGCATTAACCAGTCCCTCACGCGTCAGGTTAATGTAATCCTCCTTGCCCAGAGGCCGGGAAACGCTGGGAGCCTGCAGGTCCGTGAGGCCCAATTCAGCGTTGGCCGAAAAACGGGTTGGTCCCGACTTGCCGCGCTTCGTGGTGATCAGGATCACGCCGTTGGCCGCCCGCGATCCGTAGATCGAAGCCGAAGCGGCATCTTTCAGGACGGTTACGTCTTCAATATCATTCGGGTTAATCCCCGCCAGTGCGTTGGTTGCCCCGGAGAAGCCCACCCGGGATAAGTCACCGGAGTTAACAATAACCCCGTCAACGACGTACAACGGATCGGAACCGGCGGTGATAGAGCCAATCCCCCGGATCCGGATCTGCTGGTTGGAGCCCGGCTGACCCGAAGTGGCCACGGATTGCAGACCGGCTACTTTACCCTGCAGCATTTCGTTGACCGACGGAAGCGTTACCTTAACCAGTTCAGGCCCTTTGACGGATGACTGGGCGCCCGTGATGGTGCGGCTTTCCTGGGTTCCGTAACCAACGATCGTAACCTCGTTCAAGATACCGGTCGTGGCGGTCATTTCGATGTCCACTTTTGTGCGGGTACCGACCGCAGCCTCCTGCGTGGTGAAACCAATGAAGGAGAAAACCAGCGTTGGATTGCCGGTTACCGCAATCGTATAATTCCCTTTTGCATCGGTGTTCGTTCCGCGGTCAGTTCCTTTAACGGCAATACTGACCCCGGGCAGGGCGCTACCGTCTTCACTAGCCGTTACGTGGCCCGTAATGGTGCGTTGCTGTGCCTGAGCGTAGCCCAGTAAACACAGCATCATCAAAAAGCTAAATAGTACTCTTTTTAGCATAAGAAGATTCATTAAAATGAAGTGTTTTAGTATAAACAGGGTGATTTAAGAAAGAAAGGCTACAAAATTAATAGGTTGTATGATGTTATACAAGTACAATAAAGCCATAATCGAATACAAAACCATACTATATTTTGTGGCCGTCAATACTATCCAAATTAATAGTATATTATTTATTTTTAATAGGACTGGAGATTCGATGGCGGAAAGGACGGGGCTAAAAAAGAAGTCCTGACGCCGATATATGACAAATCTTATTTGGCGTAGTTGGTCCCGCTGTCTTTAATCAGGAAGAAAAGTTCCCGACACACGCAAAAAATGATTCCCGCAAAAGCATCGCCTTTGCGGGAATCTAAACTAAAGCCAATCCTTAAATGAATTATTTGCCGCTCATCGCTCTGGTTGATTTAGCCGCGTCTAATTCCTTCAGCAACTCTTTCACCGCCGTATCCAGCTGCACGTTTTTATCGGTATAACCCTCGCCGATTGGTCGCGAGATGGCAATGTCAACCGGGCGGGGGGCCAGTTCCATATTCTTGCCCGTATTGTCGGTAATGCGCGAAAACGGCAACCGGATCATTGAGCCGTCAATCAGGGAAGCGGCTGAGGTGTAGATAATCCAGCCCGCCGTGGGTTCGCCAACCACTTTGCCCAGCTTGAGCGTGCGGTAACCCTCCGTGAAGTCTTCGGCGTCGGACAGCGAATGCTGGTTGGTCACCAGAATGGTCGGAGTTTCGAGCGACCGCTGACCCAGTTGCGTCCGGGCGGGGGCGGAGGGGAGACCGCGCGACGTCATAGTCATGTAGCCTTTGCGGGAGAACACGTCCAGCGCGTAGGCGTTGACAAAGCCGCCGTTGTTGTTCCGAACATCCACAACGACTCCTTCGCGGGCGTGGTTGTCGGCGTCCAGATCAATGTAAAGCTGATTCAGGGATTCGGCCGACATGTCATACATATGGACGTAGCCCAGCCGGCCGCCACTGGCTTTGTTGACGTAATCCCGTTGCTCCTGTACCCACTGTTTGTAAAGCAGCCCTTTTTCGGTGGTCATGTTAACCGCCCGAACCGTCACTTCGCGGGGCGTTGCTTTCGGGGATGCGGCTACGGTGAGCGTGACCCGCCGGTTGATTTTGTTCTCCAGCAGTTGATCCAGGTTCGTGCTGGCGCTAAGGGGCGTTCCCTCCACGGCCAGTAGGTAATCGCCGGGTTGGATGGAACCTGTCAGCGCGGCCGGTCCCAGCGTTACCACTTCCGTTACCCGCAACTGCCCCGACTTCTCGTATTCCGGCCCGTCAAAGCGCAGCCCTAACCGCCCCGTCGTGCTGGTTACGGAACCCGCCGGACCCGAAACACCGGAGTGCGAAGCGTTCAGCTCGCCGACCATCAAACTCAGTAATCGGCGCAGTTCATCCGGCGTGTGCGCGCCCGCGGCCAGTGGCTCGTACTCGCTCCGAATGGCTTTCCAGTCGACACCGTGGAAGTTGGAATCATAAAAGCCTTTATTCTGCACGTCCCAGGCCTGCCGGAAAACCTGCACTTTTTCGGCGGCAAAGTCAATGTCCATCTCCGCCGTTACAGCCAGGGGTTTAGGCTCCCGTTTGTCGAGCGCAACCGACTGAATCCGGCCCTGTTCGAGGTAAAAGACTTCTTTACCATCGGGCGAAAACTGGGCGCTGCTCTTGGTCCCGGGCGTCGACGTGAGCTGCCGGGCCACGATGGGTTCGCGGCTACTGCCTGTTTCGTCCAGGGAGTAAGTATAAAGGTTCTGCCGATCGGCCACCGTCGCCGTAATGAGCAGCGTTTTTCCGTCTTTACTGATTGTGTTCGCGTCCACATCCATCCCCAGCGGAAGCAGACTCAGTCGCTGACGGATGCCGGCAAACACAATTTTCAACGGCTCCTTGGCCGCTCCTTTGGCGCTGGTTGACGAGCCTATCAGCGAAGCCGTATCCCGGGCGGGGGTGGCTTTGCTTTTTTCCGGGGCGGGCGCTGTAGGGTTCGGCGTTAGCGTCTTGGGAATTTCTTCGTTGAACAAGTCCCGGAACTGGTCTTCCTGAAATTTGGGCAGACGAGGCACCAGGTCAACGCGGGCAATCTGGGCGGTCTCGGTGCGCTGAGTGGTGCCGAATAAAATGTACTTGCCATCCGGACTCCAGTTGACGTTGCCACCGAAGGTATTGGCCAGAAAGCTAACCGGTTGCGCATCGCCCCCGGCTACCGGAATGACAGATACGTTACGGAATGCTTTCGGGGCGGTATAGGCGGCAAAGGCGATCCATTTGCTGTCGGGTGACCACACTACGGAACCCGTCGTGTTAAAAGGTGCCCGACCCAGATAGCCCTTGTGTAACAGCCGGTCTTTTTTCGTGGCCACATTCAGAACTCTCAGCTCCTGACCATTGCGGACGAATGCCAGCGATTGGCCGTCGGGCGAGAAAACGGGTGAACTGTCGTCCTCGTCGTCGTTGGTCAGGCGGGTTTCGGTGCGCGTCGCAAAGTCATACTGATACAGGTGCGCGGCCCCGTCCCGGGTCGAGACGTAGACCAGGCCGCGGCTGTTGGGCGTCCAGACCACCTGCGACTCGTTGGCGGCCGTATTGCTAATCCGCGTTGCGTCACCGCCTTCTTTGGCCGAAGTCGCAAAGACTTCGCCGTGTGCGATGAACGCCATTTTCTTGCCGTCGGGCGACAGCATCAGGTCCCGAAACTGATTCGTCAATCGCTGGTGATCAATGGCCGGACCCGCGGCAGCGCCCCGCAAGCGAATGGGCAGCGCAGCGGCCTGGCGGCTGGCTACGTCGTATTTCCAGATCTGAAAATCACGTTCAAAAACGACCGTTCGGCCGTCATAACTCATAAAAGGCCATACAACCCGGCCGTTTTTAAAGCTGGTTAACGCGCTGGCTTTTCCGTTAAGCGGTTTAGCCCAGAGGTTTTGTGCCCCTCCGCGATCCGAAATAAAGTAGAGCGTCTGCCCATCCTGCGACCACATCGGCCAGAGGTCCTTCGAGCCGCTTTCCGTGACTTGTTCGTAGGGCGACTGGGCGCCTTTTTTGTTCAGGCGATGCAGCCAGATTTCGGCCTGGTCGAGGTGGCTGCTGCCTTTGCGCCACCATTGGTTGGAAGCAATGCCGCGAGCCGAAAAGGCCAGTGTGTTGCCGTCCGGCGAAGGCGTTCCGTAGAATTCATTGGCGTACCGGTCGGCGGTAACCACGGCTGGCGTACCGCCCGTGATGCTGATCCGGTAAATGTCATTCATGCCCGCAATGTCCCGGCTGGTGGATTGGAAATAAAGCATCCGGCTGTCGCGCGACCAGCCACTGAGCACTTCGGCGCCGTCGTCGTACGTCAGGCGCTTAAGGTCGCCGGTTGCGAGAGTCAGCATGTAGACATCCCCGTTGCCCGTCCGGTTCGAAATAAAAGCCAGGTAACGGCCATCGGGTGAGTAGAGCGGGCGGGACTCATTGTCGGGATGCGATACCAGCAGCCGGGCTTCCCCGCCGGCGGCCGGGACCGTCCAGATGTCACCGCCGGAGATAAAGGCAATTTCGGCCCCATCGGGCGAAAGAGTGGGCTCGGCGAAAGCGGCCTTGGCCGTAACGGCGGGGGCCTGCGCCTGGACCTTCGATGAAGTGTTCCCTAACAGCGCCAGCAGAAGCAGAAACTGGTAGGAGAATTTAAACGTGTGCATTGAGCAGATAATTGAAGTAAAAAAGAGTTATTCTGGTTAAGATAAATTATAAAATTTGGTTTAACGGCAACGATGGCCATTTTTATATTAAAAATAAGCGGAGTTTGTTAAGCTTACAAATGAAATTAGCGGTATTAACTAACGCTTCCTGGTTCAACGGCTAAGCGCCAGATCGGGGAACATACAAGCGCCGGAGGAACGCCTTCGCTTTATTCGTTGTTTAGCAGCTTAGAACCGAATGGCCCTGCGGGTAAGGCCTTATTTATTCATTCAAGCATGTTTACCGGAATCATCGAAACCACGGGTGAAGTAGTCGACATCACCAGCGAAGGAACCAACCTAACCTTCCGGCTGCGGTCGGCGCTCGCGCCCGAGTTAAAAGTGGATCAGAGTTTGAGTCACAACGGCGTCTGCCTGACCGTGGTGGCCGTGGCGGAGGACACCTATGCGGTGACCGCCGTGCAGGAAACCCTCCAAAAAACAAATCTGGGTCAGTTAAAAGTTGGTAGCCGGGTTAATCTGGAGCGTTGTATGCCCGCTAATGGCCGTTTTGACGGGCACATTGTGCAGGGCCATGTCGACCAAACGGGCATTTGTACCGCCGTCACAGATCAGAACGGGAGCTGGTTGTTTGATTTTGAGTATGACCCCGACCAGAACAACATCACCGTCGAAAAAGGCTCTATCTGCATCAACGGCGTAAGCTTGACGGTTTTCAATTCCGAGCCAAATTCATTCCGGGTGACCATCATCCCGTATACGTATGAGCACACGACCTTTAGCGACCTGCGTCCGGGGGATGCGATCAATCTCGAATTCGATGTGGTGGGCAAGTACATAAAAAAAATGCTCGGCCAATATCGATAGCCGCTCCGTAAACCGCTAATTTTGTCGATTCATCGTTCGGATACCTTATCGTTGTTCATGGCGAAAATCAGTACGCGTACCAAGACGGATTTATTCACTCATGTTGGCATTCTTGTTTGTTTAATCGCCGTTCTCTTCCTGGGTTTTTTCTTTGTCTGGCTGCCGTTCACGACCAATCACGGCCAAACGATCACCGTGCCGGACCTGAAAGGGATGACCACCGCGGAGCTGGCGGACTTTTTAAACGATCATAACCTGCGTTTTGAAGTGGATGATGACTGTACCTACGTCGCCAACGCCCAGCCGCTGACCGTGCAGTCGCAGTATCCGAAGCCGGGCGCTAAAGTGAAAGCGGATCGTAAAATTTACGTCACCATCACGACGCTGAACCCGCCGATGATTCCGATGCCCAAGCTGGTTGACCAGACGTACGTTAGTGCCCGGTACGCCCTGACCAGCAACGGTCTGTTGCTAGGTAAAATGAAGTATATTCCGGATTTGGCAGAAAACACCGTGCTCCGGCAATACTACAAAGGCCAGGAAATTTTGCCGGGTGCCCTGATTCCCAAGGGCTCCATTATTGATATTGACGTGGGTAATGGTCTGGGAAATACTACGTTTCCCGTTCCTGACGTTATTGGTAAGCCGCTCGACGAGGCAAGGTTGATTATCAAAGGGTCTAATCTGCAGGTTGGCACGATTCTTTCGGTGGATGATCCGGAGAAAGAGGTCGGCACGGTGGTGAAACAAAACCCGCAGGCACGTCCGGGATCTACCATCCGGGTGGGCGAAGTCATTGACCTTTGGATCAACGGGCCGGCTGAAAACGATGACAATCAGTAGGAATGATACACTTTATACCACGGAAAGTTACTAAACAACCCGCGCTGCTGTTTTCACTCGCAGCGCGGGTTGTTGGTTTTGCGGGCAGTCAGGGGCGGGGCGTTCCTGTTCCGGTACGACTCTTGATTTACGGCCTGCTGGCGCTTCTTTTAGCGGCTCCTCCGGCGAGCGCCCAGTTTCGGGTAGTGCCCATTCAGCCTTTCCGCACCCCAAATCAGGCTCCGGCGACGGGCCGGTCGGTCAACGCTACTGCCCGCACGACGGCGCTGCGACTGCCCTTCTTTGATGATTTCTCGACCGTTACCAACCGGCCGGATCCCGCGCTCTGGCAGAGCGACGGCAATGTTTACATCAATAACAGCTTACCGATCAATCACCCATCGGTCAACGTGGCTACCTTCGACGGGCTCAACGCCAGCGGTATGCCCTATGATTTTGCGGGTACCAATGCGATGGGGCCAACGGATACGCTGACATCCCAGCCCATCGATTTATCCGGTTATTCGGCGGCCGACGCTATTTTCCTCAGTTTCTACTGGGAGCGGAAGGGTCTGGGCGAGCAGCCGGATGCCACGGATTCGCTTCGGCTGCAATTTCTGAACTTTGCCGGAAACTGGCAGACCGTATGGGTGCAGACCGGCGATACGGCCAACAATAATTTTGTTCAGGCGTTCATTCCAGTTACGAATTCGACCTTTCTGCACGCGGGTTTTCAGTTCCGGTTTGGCTCTTTCGGACGGCAGTCGGGCGCGTTTGATAGCTGGCACGTCGATTATATTTACATGAATCGGGGCCGATCGGCCGAAGATCGTTACATCAAAGACGTGGCCTGCCGCCGGGCGGTTACGCCGTTCCTGAAGCGCTACACCGCCATGCCGCTGAAGCAGTATCTGGCGAATCCAGCCGCCGAAACGGCCGATACGATACAAACCGACATTGTCAATCTGTTCAACAACTTCAACTTCACGAGCTTTCGCTTCACCGTTCGGGACCAGCTGACCGGGCAGGTGTTTCAGGATTATCAGCAGCCCGCTTCCGAGAACATCGGGGCCTTAAGCGCCCAGGCCAAGATCGCTCAGCCGCAGCCGCTACCTGCCAGTCTGGCCGTCGAGCGAGTCGCCTTGCAGTCTAAGTTTGACGTGCTGACGACCGATGATCAGAACCCGTCCATCCCGACGGTTAACCTGCGCCGGAATGATACGATTTCGGGCGTGACCCTACTGGATAACTATTATGCCTTCGATGACGGAACCGCCGAAGCGGCCGTGCAGGCTACCCAGCAGCAGGCCCGGATCGGAATGCGGTTTGTGCTCAATAAACCCGATGTGGTGTCAGGGGTGCGGATTAATCTGGTTCCGGTTGTCACCGACCTGACGGGCAAGACGTTCGTCATCAGCGTATGGGGCAACGCCCAGGGCCGACCCGGTCAGGCTCTTTACCAGAAACAGTTCACGGTTAAATACCCGGCAACCCGCAATGGCTTTGTCGACTTTTCGTTCGATTACGGGGTTGCCGTGACGGATACGTTTTACGTCGGCTGGACGCAGGTGAGCAGCACGGATATTCTGGCGGTGGGTTTCGACAAAAACAGTACGTTTCGCAACCAGATACTCCTGAATCTGGGGTCATCCTGGGACGTGAGCAACCTGGAAGGCGTACCCATGATCCGGCCCGTTATTGGTGGGTTAGCCACTCCGCCCATTACGGGTCTGGAGGAACCGGCTACGACAACGCCCCTGCGGGTCTATCCCAACCCCAATCCGGGCGTTCTGGTCTGGGACAATGCCGCGCTGGAGCAGATTGACGTGATGGATCTGAGCGGTCGTTTACTGATGACGGCCCGCCCGGCGAACGGTCAGCGCCAGTTAAACGTTACTACGCTGGCGGATGGGTTTTATCTGGTTCGGCTGGCGGACGGCAAGCGGACGACGGTTCAGAAGATTATCATCCGGAAATAAAGAGTCAACAACGTATTTTGCTTTACATTAGCGGCTGAACTAAAGGCAATGGCCGGGCAGTCGGCCGCTGATCAGAAAACGATTAAAGCTATGGATATCACGGTGCAGGAATTAAAAGAGCGACTCGAAAAAGGGGAAACGGTAAACCTGATCGACGTTCGCGAACCGTACGAGTACGAAGAAGATAACCTGGGTGGCGAACTGATCCCGCTGGGTGAAGTGCCTTACCGGATTGACGAACTGGAGGACCGCAAGGACCAGGAAATTGTGGTGCACTGCCGGTCGGGAGCGCGTAGCGCCCGGGCGCAGCAGTTTCTGGAAGAAAACGGCTTCACCAATGTCCGCAACCTGACGGGTGGTATCATGGCCTACCGCGCTCAGCAGTAAATTAACGACGGGGTCTGACCGGGAGTACACTCTCCACCGTCAGACCCCGTGGCTTTGGCAAAAAGCCCTGATTGCTTCATACTCGTCGGCTCCAAACCAACGGTAGTCGCCCTGGTGACGAAACCAGGTGAGCTGCCGCTTCGCGTACCGGCGGGAGTTGCGTTTCAGCAAGCGCACCAGTTCTTCGTAATCATACGTCCCGTCCAGATAGTCAAACACTTCTTTGTAGCCCACCGTTTGCAGGGGCGTCAGGTCCCGGTAGGGGGCCAGTGACCGAACCTCATCCACTAAGCCACTGGCCAGCATGGTGTCCATTCGGCGACCAATACGCGCGTAGAGTTCTTCGCGCGGACGATCCAAAGCAATGAAAACGGGCTGAAACGGACGACGGGCCGCCAGAGTTTCGGCCGATTCCTGTTTACGAAACGACGAATAAGGCTGGCCCGAACTGAGCGTTACTTCCAGCGCCCGAATTACGCGCTGCGTGTTTTGCAAATCGGCGGTCTGGGCGTAAACCGGATCAAGCTGGCGAAGCTGTTCCTGTAACGGAGCCAGTCCTTCCTCGTCCAGTCGGCGCATGAGGTCGGCGCGCAGGGGTGGGTCGGCCTGCGGCACATCGTCCAGCCCGAAACAGACGGCGTTGATGTACAAACCCGTTCCGCCCGATAAAATAACCGTATCTTTTTCCCGAAACAGGTCGTCCAATAGAGCCAGGGCCTCCCGCTCGTAGCGGCCCGCACTAACGGGATCGGTGACCGAATGAGAATCGATAAAGTAGTGCCGGACGCCCTCCATTTCGGCCGCGGATGGTTTGGCGGTGCCAATATTCATTTCCCGGTACAACTGGCGGGAGTCGGCCGAGACAACAACGGTCCCCAGTGCTTTAGCCAGTCGAATGCAGAGACTCGTTTTGCCGACAGCCGTGGGGCCGGCGATAACCAGTAAGGTTTTGCGCATCATCTATATTTAAAACTAAACGCTGTTCTTTTTAGTAGAACTACAAAAGTCTTTAGTTTTCATGAACTATCCAGTCCTTTATGGAATCATCTGATACGTTGCTGGTGCTGGTCACCTTAATTCTCGGTGGGGTTGGGGGCGTTGCCTTGAATAACTGGTGGAAGGGGAAAAAAAGCCATCCGGTAACCAACGTTCAACGGGATACCACGGTGCTGCTGGACCGAATCGAGAAAGTGTTTAAGATCGTGATGGCTGAGGGGTACTTTTCCGAAATACTGAGTTATCAGGACGACAAGCGCATTCTGTACATGGTCAGTGACCCTAAAAAAGCGCTCATTATTGCCAAAGCGAAAGTGTTGGTCGGTTTTGATTTTGCCAAACTCCGCTTTCAGCAGCCGCAACCCGGCAAGAAAACGCTGGTTATTGAATCTTTCCCCGAGCCGGAAGTACTTTCGATTGATACGGATTATAAATTCTACGACATTAACCCCGGTTACCTGAATCATTTCAAAAGCGAGGACTATACGCGGCTGCTCGATGAGGCCAAACAAACGATGCATGACCAGGCCATGCAGAGCGATTTGCCCCGCATTGCCAACAACCAGGTGCAGTACATGATGTACCAGCTGGCCGACGCGATGGGCTGGCAACTCCAGCTACCCGAAGCCCAGCAGCGTAAACTGACCGAATTAACCCAGCAATACCAGCCACTCCAGGCCGACCCCATACCCCTGCCGGAAAATTCGCTGGAAAACAAGACCCCAATCGAGAAGAAATAGCACCGCACCAACGCCATTCGGATTCATTAACTAGGGTGCCCGCGTCACAGCGTCAGCCATCACATTAAATTTATAGGGGACAAAAGTAGCTTTAGGACTGGATCCGTCTTTTGGTATCGACCGGTACAAGGCTGGCCATTCAGAAAATGCCGACCAGCGCCGATCACCTGACCGGACAGTAGACAAAAGCCGTTGTGGGCTCCCTTATTTTTAAACTTAATTGAATCAATGAAGACGTTTTGTAGTGCGTTATTTTTCGGGTGTTTTCTGTGTATAACGGCTTTTGCCCAGATTGAGCCGGCCAAACTGGGGGTATCGGGCCATAACCATTTGGCCCTGCAGGTAAAAGATCTTCAGGCCAGCGCTAAATTCTACCGCGATGTTGTTGGCCTAAAACCCATTGAGGTTCCGGAAAACCTGAAAGCCATCCGGGCGTGGTTCAGCATTGGCAACGGACAACAGATTCACTTGCTGGCCGGTCGGACGCAACCCATCTACCACGATAAGGACGGCAGCCACATTGCCCTGTTCGTTGATTCCATTGATAAATCAGAACAATTCCTGAAGGAGCAGCACCTGAAATACCACAAGCAGGTTCGGTTCGACGGGATAACGCAGATTTATTTTCCCGATCCGGATGGGTATCTAATCGAGCTGAACGAAGCCAAAAAGACGCCTAACTGATCGTTTTCAAGCCCGGCCCACAGCCGGGCTTTTTTTAGGAATGATCCGTCTGGCGCTCACCTTTCGGCTCGACCAGCACCACTTCTTCCTTGTCAATAACTACCTGTCCCTCGGCCAGCCCTTTGGGTTTGCGGACAAACTTCTTCGGCGTCACAATGACCGGGCAAAGCGAATCAGTCCGGCGTTTGGAATACCAGGCCGCCAGCTCAGCCGCCCGTTCAATGACGGTTTTTGGGAAAGTCTTACCCGCCTGATACTTAACGACTACGTGCGAGCCCGAAACGTCGCGGGCGTGGAGCCAGAGGTCTTCCTTATAGGCGTACTGCTGGGTTAGCAGGTCATTGTTTTTGGCATTGCGGCCAATCAGAATCACGAATCCCTCGTGCGTGATCTGCTTGAAAAGGGGAGCCGTACTTTCGGCGGCTTTTTCGTCCAGCACCCGGTTGGCCTTGAGGTATTTCCGCAGTTCTTTCAGCGATTCGATGGGCTGAATTGTGGCGATATGCTGCTGAATCTGCGCCAGTTCGTGCTCGCGCGCTTCGAGCTGCTCCTGAATTTTGTCGACCTCGATCTTTTCGTTTTTTGACTTGCGGTAATACGTTTCGGCGTTTCGCTGTGGGCTAAGGTCCGTTTTGAGTTTAACCGTAATGGGGCGGTCCCGGTAAAAATCGTACAGTTCCACGCTTTCCGCCCGTTCGGGAATCTGGTGCAGGTTCGCCATCAGAATATGGGCAATCTCCTCGTTTTTTACCTCATCGTCCAGGCCAACCAGTCGTTCGAGGTTGGTTTCGATATAAGCCTGGGTCCGTTTTAATCGTTTTTCCAGCAACCGCAGGGCTTCGCCTTTTTCGCGTTCGAGCGTATTCTGGCCCATGACGACCGAATAGAAACGGTTGGCGGCCTGAAGCGGCTCGTCAAATTCCTGCCGGATCTCGCCAAGGGGCAGGAGCGAAAGCGTCGGCTTGTACTGGAAGGTTGTTAAGTAAAAGTGCCGCTCGTCGAGCTGGCGCAGCGTTTCCTGAAGAACCGTCCAGCGGGCTTCGGGCGACGGAGCTTCCTTCAACGGCGTTTCCAGATAGGCATTAACTTCTTTGCCAAAGGTCGGGAAGAGCTTCCGGTGGTCATAGCCACTTCGCTCGTAGGCCTCCCACGACTGATCAATCGGACGGTCGATGCCGGAAAAGAGCAACTGACTGTCCGCAACCAGTTTATTGTTGAACAAATCGACAACGGTGTCGCCTTCAAAAATCAGCAGATTGGGTCGGTTACCGAAGAATTTAAAGACCAGAGCGGCATCGCCGTCCAGTAAAATCGCCAAGCACCGTTCGTTCAGGAAAGAGCGCACCCCAAGGACATCCCGGTCGTAGAGCGTTTCGAACAAATCAACGCTGTTGGTCCGCGCCCGCTGCACGACCTCCGGGAAGAGCATCCCCGAAAAGTCCGGCCGGAGGGTCGCTTTCATATAAAACGGGCGGTAATAGTTGTTTTTCCCCCGCGCCTGGGCGAAAACCAGTACCAACTCGTCGCGGTCCTGACTGAAACATTCCATCAATTTCAAATCCAGCAGATTCGAATGAAGGGCAGGCGCAAGCTGACGAAGGAAATAATAATTGGTATGCACGGGTGCGAGAATTTTTGGTCCGTAAAAGTACTGATCCGAACAATTCAGTTGATAGGTCGGTTAACTTTTACAATCGAAATAAACTACTTAACGTTATGGCACACAACAAAACCACGGACCAACCCGGTTCAAACGATAAGCAAGGCAATAGTCAGCGGACCCGTAATGTGGAAGCCCACGACACGGCTAAGGACAAACCGCACATGGAGCAAATCCGGTCTACGCAGGATAAAAGCAAGACCGGACCTGCCGAGACTGATCCGGATGCAACCAAGTCGGAACTGCAGCACGAACGCGGAGGCAGCGGCCACAGTGGTCATAGCAGCTCGCGCAGCGGTAGCGACAGTGGAAATTAAGCAATGAAATGAAGTTTGTTCGCGTGTCGTGGTGGCTCGGCTCGGAGTCGTGCCATCACGACACGCGAACCCCTTTAACAATCCGAAAAAGTGGCTGGTGAGCACTGGAATAGTTTAAATTATTCCTTTACTTGCCAGCCACTTTTTGGTTTTCACTATTCCTTTCCTAAACCCATGTTCGATTTACGAACGACCCGGCAAGAACTCACGCAGGAACTCAAAGATATTCTGGCCTACTGGCAGAAGTACGCCCCAGATCCGGTTAATGGCGGATTTTACGGACAGGTCGACTACCAGAATGTTCCCAAAAAAGACGCAGCCAAGGGCATTGTCCTGAACAGCCGGATTTTGTGGACGTTCTCGGCGGCCGCCCGGCATACCCAGCATGATGAATACCTGTCCTACGCCGAACGGGCTTATACTTATCTAGAGCAGTTTTTTCGGGATAAACAGTACGGCGGGGTTTACTGGCTGGTGGATTATAAGGGGCAGCCGCTCCTGCCCATCAAACAGCAGTATGGCGAGGCTTTTACCATCTACGGTCTGAGCGAATATTACCGCGCCACCAAGCACCAGCCCGCTCTGGATTTTGCCAAAGAAATCTACGGGTTGATGGTTAAGCACGCTTTTGACGCCAAACGGGGTGGTTTCTACGAGTCACTGACTCAGGACTGGAAAGGCATGGCGGATGATTACGTCATCAGCAAGAAAGAGAATAAGGAAACCAAAACCATGAACACGCACCTCCACATTCTGGAGGCTTTTACCAATCTTTACCGCGCCTGGCCCGACAAAGGGCTGAATGGGCAAATCCGGGGTTTGCTGGACGTGTTTCTCAACCACATCATCGACCCCAAAACCTACCGGATGAATCTGTTCATGGACGATGACTGGAAAGTGCGCCGGACGGCCATTTCCTACGGCCACGACATTGAGGCTTCCTGGTTGCTCGTTGAGTCGGCGGAGGCCCTGCATGACGAAGCACTGATCAAAAAAATAAAAGACGTTTCGGTTAAAATGGCGCGGGCGGCCTCTACGGGCCTGGATACCGATGGGGGTATGAACTACGAAAAAGAGCCCGACGGCCATCTGAACCGCGAACGCTCGTGGTGGGTGGAAGCCGAAGCGATGGTTGGCTTTTTTAACGCCTATCAGTTGACGAAAGAAAAGCAGTTCCTCGACAAATCCCTGCAAACCTGGGCGTTCATCAAAAAGTACATCCTGGACACTAAGAACGGCGAGTGGTACAGCGGAGTGGACGGCGATCACAAGATTCTGGGTAACCAGAAAATCAGTCAATGGAAATGCTCGTACCACAACAGCCGGTCGTGCATGGAGATGATTGACCGAATTGGTTGAACGATGGTGACCTTAGCGGACGAACCCGGCAGCGTGATCTAGGGGTGGTGCTGAATGATCGTCATGTATAAGCCTGCGCCGATAAGTAAACCAATCAGCGCACCCGCGACAATTTCGGTTAGTGTGTGCCTGTTCAGTATCAATCGGGAGACCGCGATGAGCAGGGAAAAAAACGCCATACCGACGGCCGCCGGGCCGCTGACCAGGAGCAGCGCCCAGGTGATGAATAGCGAAACAGAAGTGTGCAGAGAAGCTTTAACGAAGAGATTGACCAGAAAAGAACTTACCGTCAGCAGAAGCATTGCCAGCGCACCGTAGCAGAAAGGCCAGGGTTGGCCCGTTAGAAACAGCAGGCCGGTCATCAGCGCCAGTAAACTCATCAAGGTGTAGTAGAACTGGTGACGCTGCTTTTGGTGAGACACGTCAAAATTGGTGTACCGCCCTTGTTTGACCCTGCGATAGTTCTGCCAGGAAACGGGTAAAACCACTCCGCCGATTAACAGGGTGGTTACGAGAACGGCGTTAAAAAAGGGCAACTGTCGGTAAGCGATATAAACGGTAAAAACAGAGCCTGTCAAGAGCGGATGGCCCGCCACGGAAAGGAATTTTGCCGTTGCCGTCAGTCGGGGAGAAGCCATTGTAAAAATTCGTTTACAGACGGATAAGCTGGAAAGTCGCCAAAGGCCGGGACGGAGAACCAGCTCACGCGGGTGTATCCGGAATCACAATCTTCAGGCCGTCGTAGCCCAGCCGGATGCCGGGTGGCAGCCTTTTCTCAACTTCCCGGTGGAGCCCCATGGTGTGGCTCATGTGCGTGAAGTAAGCCCGCTCCGGACGTACCCGTTCCACCACCGCAATGGCCTGTTCAAGGGTAAAGTGGGAGAGATGCGGCTTTTGCTGCAGCGCATCCAGGACCAGAATCCGGGTTCCGTAGACTTTCTCCAGCTCGGCGTCCGAAATATAATTCAGGTCGGTTAAGTACGTAAAGTCGTGAATGCGGTACCCATAGACGGGCAGCCGGTAGTGCATCACCTCAATGGGCGTCACGCGGATGCCTGCCACCTCAAAAGGCTGGTTAGTAACTTCGTGCAGTTGAAGGCGCGGAATACCGGGGTACTTTTTCTCGGCGAAGATGTACGCAAATTCCGTCTGGAGCTGGTTCAGGACGCTCTTCCGACCGTAAATGGGCATGTCGCGCTGCTGAAGAAAGTTGTACGCCCGGATTTCGTCCAGACCGGCGGTGTGGTCTTTATGCTCGTGGGTAAAAAGCACGGCATCCAGTCGCTTAATGCTTTCCCGCAGCATCTGCTGACGAAAATCAGGTCCGGTATCAATAACAAGACTCTGGCCGTCGACCAGCAGGTGAACCGAGGTCCGCAGTCGTTTATCCCGGAAATCGACCGAGCGACAGACTTCACATTCACAACCAATCAGCGGCACTCCCGACGATGTTCCCGTTCCCAGCAGTGTAACTACCATAATTTAGTCAAAAGTCGAAAATCAACCTCTTCGCGTAAGACGGTTAACTTCCGACTTTTGATCCTGTTTACTTATCTGATAACTGATTGACTACTTCTACCAGCCGGTCAAAGTTGAGCGGTTTCACTAAAACATCGTTGAAGCCCGCGGTCTTGAACTCTTCTTCGGTGTAATTCTTTGCGTTACCGGTGATAGCGACGATGGGGATGGCTGCTTTTTTCTTGTCCGGTAACGCCCGCACCTGCCGAACGCACTCCATCCCGTCCATGATGGGCATGTTAATGTCGAGCAGAATGATGCTGAAATCTTCTTTGTCCAGAATCTGTAAAACCTGTTCTCCATTTTTGACAGAGGTGATTTCGTAATTCTGGAACTCAAGGATTTTACGGGCTAGGTTCTGAATAACGGAACTATCCTCGGCAATTAATACGCGTTTAGCAGACATAAAAGCAATAGGCTTGTGGTGGATGCCTCCCAGCATGTGGGATGGTTTGGGCAGGTGAAATTAACGACTATTCCTAAAACACAAAAAAAATGTTGTTTAACAGGCCCAGATAAACTTTTTACCGGTGATTCGGCACCAACAGGGCGACTAGGAAGTCTAAAAATTTAACCGTAAAATAATACGGTAAATCCTATTGATTTTGTATATTTACTCAGCCAGTCAATCACCACATCATTCGGGTTGCCTCTTCTAAGACTATCCCTAAAAGGTTGAGAACACAGTCGTTAAGAACTGTTTTTCGGGTAGAAAAGTCGCTCCATACCTGCATTGTCTCTGTAAGATAGTCGTACGCTAACCCCTTATTGCCATGAAACTCACGGGCCCGGATACGTTTTTCGAATTGGACATACTCGACTACGAATACAGCGACTCTGCCAGCTTCATGGATCGTAACTGGTTATTGATCAGTCTTAAATCAGGCTATAAAGGCAAACAGTCGACCACGACGGCTCCGCTGCTGTCAACCTGGGAGATTGAACTGCTCATCAAGTGGATGGAGTCGCTGTACACGGAGCAGAAACTATCGCCCAGCCTGTCTTTTGTGGAGCCTTGCCTGGGATTCAGTCTTGCGCCCGACTCGTTTCGGATCAAGCTGGATCATGAAGCCTCACCGGACTGGAACAAAGAATATGACTCTACGCCGTTCTGGTTGTCGGTTAGACCCAATCAGGAGGAATTAAGTCGGGCCATCACCGATCTGCAGCGGCAGCTGAGCCATTTTCCGGTCCGGGATTAGACAGCCGGTTCAGGTCTGGCCAAGCTCCGGCATTAATTCACGCAGGGTTTTCTGCGCTGCGATGGAGATAACCGTTCCCGGCCCAAAAACGCCTTTAACGCCGGCATCGTACAAAAATTGATAATCCTGCGCCGGAATCACTCCGCCGGCAATCACCAGAATGTCATCCCGATCCAGTTTTCTCAATTCCGCAATCAGCTGAGGAATCAGCGTCTTGTGTCCCGCAGCGAGGCTCGATATGCCGATGATGTGCACATCGTTTTCGGCGGCCTGGCGGGCAACCTCCTCCGGCGTCTGAAACAGCGGACCCAGATCAACGTCGAAACCCAGATCGGCAAAACTAGTCGCAATGATCTTGGCACCCCGGTCGTGCCCATCCTGGCCCATCTTGGCCACCAGAATACGGGGTCGGCGCCCATCCAGTTCGGCAAACCGGTCGGTTAGCTGACGCGCCAGCCGGAAATTTTCGTCGTCGGAAACCTCCGCCGAATAGATGCCGGACACGGCGCGGATGGTAGCCTGGTGGCGGCCAAATGCTTTTTCCAGGGCGTAAGAGATTTCCCCCAGCGTTGCGCGGCAGCGGGCGGCTTCCACGGCCAGCGTCAGCAGATTGTCGCCGTTAGGATTGGAGGCCGCTTCGGTCATCGCGGCCAGCGCCGTTTGTACGCTGATTTCGTTCCGCTTTTCTTTTACTTCCCGAAGGCGCTTCAACTGCGCTTCCCGCACGGCTCCGTTGTCGATTTCGAGTAATTGGAGGTTAGTTTCTGCTCCCGACTGGTAGCGGTTAACGCCAACGATGACTTCTTTTCCCGAATCAATGCGGGCCTGTTTCCGGGCGGCCGCTTCTTCGATGCGCAGTTTCGGTAAGCCGGTTTCAATCGCTTTGGTCATGCCACCTAGTTCCTCGACTTCCCGGATGAGCGCCCAGGCTTTTTGAATGAGGCTATCGGTCAGGTACTCCACGTAATAAGAGCCGCCCCAGGGGTCAACCGCGCGCGTTACGTCGGTCTCGTGCTGGAGATAAAGCTGGGTGTTACGGGCAATGCGGGCCGAAAAATCGGTGGGCAGCGCAATCGCTTCATCCAGCGAATTGGTATGCAGGGATTGGGTATGACCCAGCACGGCGGCCAGGGCCTCAACGCAGGTGCGGGCAACGTTATTGAAAGGGTCCTGCTCGGTAAGACTGTAGCCCGAGGTTTGGCAATGCGTCCGCAGGGCCAGTGATTTCGGATTCTTCGGATCGAACGACTGGACCAAAGCCGCCCACAGCACCCGGCCCGCGCGCAGTTTGGCAATTTCCATAAAGTGGTTCATACCAATACCCCAGAAAAACGACAGCCGGGGGGCAAAATCGTCGATGCTCATGCCCGCTTTCAAGCCGGTGCGGATGTATTCCAGTCCGTCGGCCAGGGTGTAAGCCAGTTCCAGCTGCGCCGGGGCACCCGCTTCGTGCATGTGGTAGCCGCTGATGCTGATGGAGTTAAACCGGGGCATACGGCGGCTGGTATACGCAAAAATGTCGCCGATGATGCGCATGGATGGTTCGGGCGGATAGATGTACGTGTTCCGCACCATAAATTCCTTTAGAATGTCGTTCTGGATGGTCCCCGAAAGCTGCTCCGGTTTGACACCCTGTTCCTCGGCGGCCACAATGTAAAAGGCCAGAATGGGCAAAACGGCGCCGTTCATGGTCATCGACACCGACATCTGATCGAGCGGAATGCCGCCGAACAGAATTTTCATGTCTTCCACCGAATCAATGGCTACGCCCGCTTTGCCCACATCACCCTCCACGCGTGGGTGGTCGGAGTCGTAACCCCGGTGAGTTGCCAGATCGAATGCGACCGACAGGCCTTTCTGACCGGCGGCCAGATTCCGGCGGTAAAACGCATTGGATTCTTCGGCCGTCGAAAATCCGGCGTACTGGCGGATGGTCCAGGGCTGCGTGACGTACATGGAGCTGTACGGCCCGCGCAGGTAAGGCGGAATGCCCGCAACGTAGCCCAGGTGCTGGGCGGACGCCAGATCGGTGGCCGTGAACGTAGCTTTCAGCGGAATACCCTCGGCGGTCTGGAACGGCTTTGGGCTGTCCGGTTGCTTCCGGTCGCTTTGGGGAGGGGTAGGAATGTTGGTGAAGTTGGGTCTCATTGTCAGTGATCTGTTTTACTCAAACTCCTCGGCCAGTCGCCGGTCCGCCAAAAGTGGAACCTCCGACTCTGATTGCAAAGGAGTTTTGTCCGTGGCCGGTTCGTTATGCGCAGCCGGCTCTTCGTCATGCCGAAATTGATTGACGCCAACCATCACCCGGCCGCTTTTCAGGCCTTGAACCCTAGCTTTATACGCCTGATCGATGGTTTTCTGAACAAAGCCCTGCCGGAAAGCCTGCAACAGCCCGCCCATTCCTTCGACCTGAAGAAACAGGCGCCAGGCCGCTTCAACGAGCTGGGTGGTGAATTGTTCAATGTAATAAGAGCCAGCTGCCGGATCGAAAACTTTGTCCAGATAGGCTTCTTCTTTTAGCAGAATCGAAATAGTACGGGCTATTCGTTGGCCCTGTTCGCGCTCCGATGGGGAAATGGACGGCCCCAGAACAGCATTGTACGGTGAAACCGTTAACGCGTCGCATCCGCCAAGGACGGCCGCCATTGCTTCGGTGGTGGCCCGTAGGAGGTTGGTGTAAGGCGTTACCCGGGCGTTGTAAAAAAGAGAAGTTTTAGCGTGAACAAACAACGACGACTGGGCCAGCGTTGGGTCGTAGGCCGTCAGGAGCCGTTGATGCAGCACCCGTAGCGCCCGGATTTTGGCAATTTCGGTAAAATAAGAGGTCCCTACGGCAATGGATACCGTCGTTTTTGGAACCAACTGCGAAGGTGTCAGGCCACTGTCAGTCAGCCGGTCATACTGCTCAACGAGGGAGCCCAGCGTAAACGCCAGTTCCTGTATGGCGGTGGCCCCGGCATTGTGAAACACGCTGCTGTCGGCGGTGATGGTCCGGAACCGGGGCCAATCGAGCGTGAGCCGGGTGGCCTCCGCCAACTGGCCAAACGCTTCATCCGGCTGGCGGCCCGTCCGGAACAGACGGGCAACAGGATCATCCATAAGACCACCCGTCAACGGATTGGGCGTCAGCTTCATTAAGGATCGGACCCACTCACCAGCCGGGCCGTCGAGCCGGAACCAGATGGGCGTTTCAGGGAACGGCAGCCCCTGCAGTTGCCGCGCCCAGTCAATGGATTGAACGGGCGTCGAAGAAATAGTCAACAGAAAGCCGTCGGCGCCCTGCTTTCGTAACTGCGCTAACAGATCAGGATCCGCCGAAGGGGTGATTGGGATTTCGGGCACCGTTAGCCAGCCCGGTGCGCGAGCCGTCTGGGCCGATTGGCTGGCGGCCAGTGGTAAACGGAGAGTATCTTCAGCGGTATAAAACGGATCGAGCGTAAACCCCTCCGGCGTTTGCCAGCGCAGGGTATCCAGAGCCCGGCCCTTTAGATCAGCGATGATCTGCTGCTGCCACTGCTCTTTATCGACGGGATTAAAGAGCTCGTTGAGGATTAGGTCCGTTGATGACATTACGTTCGGGTTTAGGGGATAAAACGGCCGGCCGGCCAGTCAGCAAAAATGCACTTATTTAATAACCAGCCCATCGCGTTACGTTGTCAAAGTTAGCTCTTTTCCGGAGGAATCGGGTACAGTCCCGCGGGGCATTGGTCAACGCTTTGTATTATTTTAATGAAGTGTTTACCTGTATTGACACCGTATCCAATTGCCTGTAACTTTAACCTTGGATAAGCGAGTGGTTGGACTTGTCGGCGTTAGAATTTTTCCTACTTTTGTCTCCCTTTATCCACCAGACGGGGCTGGAAAGCTCGCTTAGTAACTAAATTAACTTGAACGTATCTGTGTCGTCCAACATTCAGCGTGAAGCAGTAACGGTTTGGCACCGTTGTTTGCAGGTGATCCGGGAGAATATCCCTGACCAGAGCTTCCGCACCTGGTTCGACCCGATTGTGCCCATGCGATTGGATGGCAAGGCCCTGACTATTCAGGTGCCCAGCCAGTTTTTCTACGAATGGCTGGAAGAAAATTACGTTCATATTTTACGAAAAGCACTGGATTTTGCGATTGGTCACGATGGTCAGTTGCAGTACTCCATCATTGTCGACAAAGGTGATGAAGGAAACCGACCGCTGACGGTCAACGTGCCAACCACCAAGTCGCCCCAGACGGCAAAACCCGATAAAGTCGATGCGGATATTAAGAGTCCGTTCGAGATGAAGGACCTTGATTCGCTGCAGCTGGACTCATACCTCAACCCGACTAACACGTTCGACAATTTTGTGGAGGGCGACTGCAACCGGCTGGGTCGGTCGGCGGGGTTCGCGGTGGCGCAGAAACCGGGCATGACGGCTTTCAACCCGCTCATGATTTACGGAGGGGTAGGACTGGGCAAAACGCACCTGGTGCAGGCGATTGGTAACTACATCAAGAATAACAATCAGGATAAATTCGTTCTTTACGTTTCGTCGGAGAAGTTTACCAACCAGTTTATCAACGCGATCCGGACTGATACGCTCCGGCACTTCATGAATTTCTACATGCAGGTCGACGTGCTGGTTATCGACGACGTGCAGTTTCTGGCCGGAAAAGAAAAGACGCAGGAGTCCTTTTTCCATATCTTCAACCACCTCCACGGCGCCCAAAAGCAGATTATTATGACTTCGGACCGGTCACCCCGCGATCTGCAGGGAATGCAGGATCGGTTGTTGTCGCGGTTTAAATGGGGTTTATCGGCGGATGTGCAGCAGCCTGATCTGGAAACCCGCATTGCCATTATTCAGAAAAAGCTGCAGGCCGAAGGCGTTTACATCGACAATAACGTCATCGAGTATCTGGCCCACAGCATCAACACCAACGTTCGGGAGCTGGAAGGAGTGGTTGTGTCGCTGATTGCTCAGTCGTCGCTGAATCGGCGGGAGATCGACCTGGAACTGGCCAAGACAATTCTCCGCAACATTGTTATCGATTCTGAGAAGGAGGTAACGATTGATCTGGTGCAGGAAGTTGTTGCCGACTACATGAACGTATCGGTGGCCGATTTGAAAAGCAAAAGCCGTAAGAAAGAGACCGTTTTTCCGCGGCAGATTGCCATGTACCTGGCCAAAGAAAAAACCGAGTTATCGCTTAAATCCATTGGCTTCCACTTCGGTGGACGCGACCACAGTACGGTCATTCACGCCATCCAGACTATCAGCGATCTGGTCGACAACGATCCGCAAACCCGCGAGACCGTTGAGAAGCTGAAAGGCCTCATTAAGTAAGGATTGCCGGTTGGCCTGTGACTTTGGGTTTTGATTTGGATCAAAAAGCAAACGTCAGGAGTTAAATGCCATTCGCCCCCATTCGCCATCTCACCCGTTCCCAGATCAACGACGAAGCGTATGACCGCTGCATTGCGTTTTCTCCGCAACGAATTCCGTACGCGTTTTCCTGGTATCAGGACGCCGTTTCGCCTGGTTGGGAGCTGCTCATCCAGGGCGATTACGAACGGGTGATGCCCCTGCCGGTTCGGTGGCGTTACGGGATCAAAGCGGTAATTCAGCCCTTGTTCTGCCATCAGTTAGGCGTTTTTGCGGCCCACGAAACACCCGGCGCAGCCAGCGTTTTGCAGTTTATTCAGGCGCTCGGGCGGGCTGTTCGTTATATCCCTTCGTACCAGTTTCACGCGGCCAATACACCTTTTCTGCTTACCAGCCCGGGTACGGTGCTGCCCCTGACCAATCATGTGCTGGATTTGCGTCAGTCCTACGAACGCATCGCGGCTGGCTACAGCAAAACCCGGCGCAAAAACATCCGCCGGGCGTTCCACAGTGCAGAGTGGGCGTTCGAAGATATCGGGGACATCGAGCCGCTGATCAGCTTATTTCGGGAACACAACACGGCAACCATTGGCCGGGTGGCTCCGGCGGCTTACCCAACGCTTCGCCGACTGGCGCAGGCGCTGGCTCAACGCGGGCAGCTACGCATTCGGGTGGCTAAACGTGAGGGGCGCATCGAAGCCGGAAATCTACTGGTGCTGGATCAAGATCGGTTGATTCACCTGTTTTGTGCCGCCAGCCCGGTGGGGCGGGCAGGAAACGCGCGCGCCGTAATTGTCGATCAGTTTTTGCGGGAGTACGCCGGAAAGCCCCTTTTGTTTGACTTTGAGAGTCCCGAAGTTGAAAACATGGTAACCTTCAATACCCGCTTTGGCGCCGTTCCCGAACTATACGCCCGGTTGAGCGGTAACCGGTTGCCGGGAGCTTTGCAGTGGTTGCACCATGTCAAGAAGAACATCCAGCAAACCCTGCGCCGATGACCGTTCGTTACCTGGAGCGAAACGCCATCGATTCAGCCGCCTGGGACGACTGCGTGGCTGCATCGCGGCAGCGCCTGATTTACGCGTTCTCGTGGTATCTGGATGCACTTACGCTGGCGTGGGGTGGTATTGTCGCCGAGGAAGAGGGGCAGTATCTGGCGGTTATGCCACTACCGTTTCGGCGGAGGTACGGCGTGGCCGTTGTCTACCAGCCTGATTACTGTCATCAGTTGGGCATTTTTGGTCGGGAAGACGTTGACGTGAAGGCGGTTTGCGGCTCTTTTTTAGCCCAATTGATGCGTCGTTTTCGCTGGGTGGCGTCGTACCGCTTCAACGAGGCTAACCAGCAGGAGCTGCGCTTCCCCCCTCAGTTGAATCCGGTTCGGCGGGAGAATCTTGTTCTGAACCTGAATCAATCCTACACGGCGTTGCGGGCAAATTATTCAACGGATCGGAAAACGAATTTAAAGCGCGCGCGTAATGTTGGCTGGCTTCTGGAAACAGGCGCGGACATTCGGCCCCTGATTCAGCTGCACCGCCTGCATAATGAAGAAAAAGCCGTTGCGGCCTACCGGCGTCTGGATTTACGAATCTATGACCGCTTTGCGAACGGCGTCGACGAGCTAACCAAGCGGGGATTGGCCCAGGTCTGGCTGGCGCGGAAAGCCGGCAGTACGGCCCCCGAAGCGGGTGGGCTGTTCGTTTTCGACCGCGACCGGATTATCTACCTGTTCAATGGCGCGTCGTTGGTGGGCCGAAAACAGCAGGCGCGTCTGTGGATGATCAACCGATTGATGGTGGAGTGGGCCGGCCAGCCCATAGAGTTTGATTTTGAAAGTCCGGCGATTGGTGCCGGGTCGGTTAAGGATTATTACCGGAGTTTTGGCGCCGAAGGGCGGGCCTATACGGAAATCGCCTACAACCGTCTGCCGGGCTGGCTCAAAGGACTGCGAACGATGGCCCGACTGGTGCGAAAAGGGCCCTGAACGTTAAGCCTAGAAAAAGCGCAGATCATTGCGTAAACCCTGGTGCTTTTTTAAATCCATCTCCATGGCACCCAGCAACAGTTCTGCTTCAACCTTCACCGGAATTTTGTTCTCGTCGTCCGACACCCAGATGCGAATGGCGTCTTCGCCCTTAAAAAGCTTATTCTGGGGAAGCACCGGATTTAATTTCAGCACGTTGATCCGGCCAAACTTCGTTTTGATGGTTTCCTTACCGCGATACCGGACCTTCATGTTGTAAATTTCCTCGTCAAAGAAAGCCTGAACCTCAACGGTCTGACCGACGGCCATCCGGTTAAAATCAATGGTGCGGAGGTAATAATACCCACTGATCAGATCGTGGACGTTGTCGGGGACTTTAAACAGATCCTTTTCGGTTTTTTCCTCTGCCTTGGCGGTATTGTTCACGTGATTGAACGTCACGTTTTCTTCCTTGCGGTAATTGCCTTCCTGGATGTTGGTGTAGAACTTATGGGGTAAGATCGCCGAAGTGTCGATGTACGAACGCCAGGTATCCCGAATGCGGGTAACCAGGTCAAAAGCACCCACGGTGCGCCCGTAGACATTCACGCGGTAGCAGGGCCGGTCGTTGACCCGGTAAAGGGCCGGGGCTACATCCACGGTGGCCTCCGCTGCGTTAAAAATGCTGTAATGAACTTTGTACTCCAAATGCTCACCGGTCTGGAAACTACGGTTAACCACACGACGGTACGTATTTTCCGGCGCGAAAGCCGTGAGCGACCAGAGGGTCATTATCATGAGGGATAGGATCGTAACTACCTTTTTCATAACCAGTTTGATCACAGTCCGACGGCCCGATATATCGGTCAATCTTACAACGACGGATATGTTTTTTTCAGGTATGTCAAATATTGTTTAAAGTTGCTGTTAAATCGGTCTTCAAATTCGCGCCGGAAGCGATTCTGCTGTTGACGATACGTCTTGTAACCTACGAAATACGCGTTATTTGGTAAATTATCCTTCGTCCAGCGTCGCTTTTTAGTGTTCGGCACCGCCCGTTCCGGCTGAGCCGCATCCAGGGTATCAATCGTCTCCACAATCCGGCGGATCAGTTGCCACTTCCCGGCTTCCTTGGTGGCCGCCGGTGTCCGGTTATTGAACGAATTATACAGACTGTCCAGTTTACGGGTTCCGCGCAAAATATGTTCATCGTACCGTTCCCCGTATTGCTTATCGCCCAGATAGGCCCGCGTTACGGGGGAGGCTGCACCGTATTTCTGCGTCAGAAACCGCAGTGCGCCATACTCACCGACAAAGTCAGCCAGGTTCTCGTTATACTCCAGATTGTCTTTTACAAACAGCGTGCCGTGCGTTAATTCGTGAATAATCAGCTCGGCCAGCTGCCCTTCCGGACGCGCCAGCATGGACGACAATATGGGATCTTTGAAAAAGCCGAGGGTTGACCAGGCGGATACTTCATTTAAACGGGTATCAAACCCTGCTTGTTTGAGTTCCTTCAACTGATCTTCGGCCCGGTCTTTCTCGAAAAAGCCCTTATAGGCAAACGTGCCGATTACCGGAAACGACCACTCTCTGGCGGTCAGCTGGTAACGCTTGGAGCCGACAACGACCCACAGAATCGGTTTGCCCTGCTGATCGTAAAAAGTAGTGTAATTCTTCGATGGGTTAATGCCCAAAGAATCAACTGCATAACGTTTAATGGCCCCAATCAGTTCGATTTTTCGTTTGAGTGAGTCCGCGACGTCCGGATCCGCCAGCACTTCCGGCACCGGGCGGGTGTTCCACAGGATATGGAACTGCCCCCGCGCCTGCATCCAGCCGTAGCCAATTAATTCACGCTGCCAGACCGCCAGTGTTATACATACGCCCAGAACGACCAATGAGATTTTTCGAACCATACCGCAAAGGTAAACAACGAATAATGTCCACGCCCCGGTATGTTTGGTTAAGTTCTTCTGCTTATACAAAATCATCCCTGACCGGTGGGGCAGCGCGCAACTCAGTACAGACGTACTTATCCCCAAAAGAAGCTCGTTTCGGGGCTTATTCCGGGTGACTTGCCCGGCGCCTGAACGTCCTAAGAAAGCGGTTTTGGGGAGGAAAAAAAGCGTTAAAATAAAGGGCTGAAAAAGGCAAAAAGAACCCGCTGGAGAGCGTCTGATGAGGAACGTTAAGACCGGTTTCTGGGTTTAATCTAAGAGGCCAAAGCCGCGGTTTTACGCCCCGAATTATTTCAGAAAAAGGATTGGAAATTTAGCCTCGATTTCTTAAATTTATAGTCAATAACCACTAACAAAAACAGTTAGAATAAGCAACACATGGCACAAGCAAACGCCAATACGGCTACCGACAGCAAGTTAAAAGCGCTTCAAACGACCATTGAGAAACTGGACAAGGCCTACGGTAAAGGTACGGTCATGCGGCTGAGCGAAAGCAAGGTTGTGGATGTTCCGGTAATCTCGACGGGATCGCTGGGTCTTGACCTGGCCCTGGGTATTGGGGGCGTTCCTCGCGGCCGGATCGTAGAGATCTATGGACCGGAATCTTCGGGGAAAACAACGCTGACGATGCACTGTATCGCCGAAGCCCAGAAGAACGGTGGCTTGGCGGCCTTCATCGACGCTGAGCATGCCTTTGACCGGGTTTATGCCCAAAAATTAGGAATCGATATTGAAAACCTGCTGATCTCCCAACCCGACAACGGTGAGCAGGCTCTTGAAATCGCCGAGCACCTGATCAGCTCCGGCGCTATTGATATTATCGTCATTGACTCCGTGGCTGCCCTGGTGCCAAAAGCCGAATTGGAAGGCGACATGGGTGAAAGCAAAATGGGTCTGCAGGCTCGTCTGATGTCTCAGGCCCTGCGGAAACTGACCGGGGTCATTAACAAAACCGGATGCTGCTGTATCTTCATTAACCAGCTGCGGGAAAAAATCGGTGTGATGTTTGGTAACCCCGAAACAACAACCGGTGGTAACGCCCTGAAATTCTATTCTTCCGTCCGCCTGGATATCCGCCGGATTGGTCAGATCAAGGATGGCGATAACATCTCCGGTAACCGCACGAAAGTGAAGGTGGTGAAGAACAAACTGGCCGCTCCGTTCAAAGTCGTTGAATTCGATATTATGTACGGCGAAGGCGTTTCCAAAGTCGGTGAGATCCTTGATCTGGCCGTTGAAATGGAAATCGTGAAAAAGTCAGGTTCCTGGTTCTCGTACGAAGGTAACCGACTGGCTCAGGGCCGCGACGCCGTTAAAGAACTGATTCTGGACAATCCGGAATTGATGGCCGAACTCGAAGGTCGGATTCGCAACAAAGTGAAATCCGACGAGAACGCTCTGCTTGATCCGGCAGGTGCTGTTGAAGAGGAAGGCGACGATACGCTTGAATAAGTAGATTTTACCGCTGATGCGGGTTATTGTTTGACAAATGAAGAGGTGGCTGGTGTTTTCCGGCCATCTCTTTTTTATTTTTACGACATTCCTCGCACAAGCTATGTCAACCCACCACAAGAAACTGAGTGTTTGTCCGAACTGCGGAACGCCCCTTAAGCCCGAAGATAATTTCTGTCCCCACTGCGGACAGGAAAACCATGACCTCAAAGTCCCTTTCAGTCACCTGGTGCTGGAGGTGTTCGAAAGTGTGTTTCACTTCGAGACCAAGTTCTTCAACACGATTAAAGTCATTTTTACCCGACCTGGACGAATTACCCGCGATTTTTGGGAGGGTAAGCGGGCGCGCTACATGCACCCGTTTCGCCTGTACGTATTTGTCAGCTTTTTATTTTTCCTGATCGCCAATAAAGTAGCCGATAAAACAGCTCATGAGGTTGGCGAATCCCTTAAAAAGAACGAGAGGAGTTATAAAACTCAGGAAGTTGAACTGAGCGATCTGATTAGCCATGGCCCTAGAAAGGACGATCAGGAGATATTAAAACAGGATGGACTACAGGACTTCGGAAAAATTGAAGTAAAACTACCGGTTGATTCGCTGCCCCGGCGCCAGTTTATCAGCCGATTGAAGCAGGCAGATGAGGCTCGGCTGGATTCGCTGCTCGGCAGGGAGAGGCTGGAAAAAAGTGCGGGCAATCGGGCTCAGCTGCGCCGGGCGCTGGCGCTCATCCCGGATCTCCCCCACCTGTCCAGCCAGCTTCAGGTTGGATCGGTGACGATCTCGTTCAATTCGCCCGAAGAACGGCACGTCTTTGCCCGTAAACTGAAGGATTTTTCGGATACGCAGGTTGATTCGCTGCTGACTGCCCAAAATGCCGAGCCGAACCGATTGAACCGGACGCTGTTAAGGCAGTTTGCTAAATTTGATCTGGCGGATGAACACTTCTTCCACGACGTAGCGCATGCGTTCATGAAAAACCTGTCGCTGGTTATGTTCATCCTGATGCCCTTTGTGGCTTTGCTGCTGTTGATCGTCTTTTACAGCCGAAAACGCTACTATTTCGAACATTTGATCTTTGCTATTCACGCGCATACGATCTTCTTCATCCTGTTTGCCATCACGCTGACCATCGACTACTTTGCGCATAGCAATCTATCGACGGATTACGCGTTCTTGATTGGCTGGATTTACTTCTTTTTATCGCTCAAAACCGTCTATCAGCAGGGGTGGCTCAAAACCACGGCTAAGTTTCTGCTGTTGTCCCTGCTTTATTTCTTTGTAGCGGCCGTGTTTATGAGCGGGGCCTTGTTATGGGGCTTTATGTCGCTGTAAGACAAGTCAAAACGCAAAAGCCCCGACCAAACGGTCGGGGCTTTTGCGTTTTGACTGCTTTATGTGAATTAGCGTTGTTCCTGCGCAACGAATTCCCGCAGCGTGGGACCCGTATAAATCTGACGCGGACGGCCAATCGGCTCTTTCTGCGCGCGCAGTTCTTTCCACTGAGCAATCCAGCCCGGCAGACGACCAACGGCGAACATCACCGTGAACATGTTCGTCGGGATGCCGAGGGCGCGGTAGATGATACCCGAATAAAAATCGACGTTCGGGTACAGTTTGCGCTGGATAAAGTATTCGTCGTTCAGGGCGGCTTCTTCCAGTCCTTTTGCGATTTCCAGTACCGGATCGTTAACGCCTAATTTGCTCAGCACATCATCGGCGGCTTTCTTGATGATTTTAGCGCGCGGATCGAAATTCTTGTAAACCCGGTGGCCAAAGCCGAACAGCCGGAAGCCGGTTTGCTTCGCATTTTTCGCCATGTCCACGTATTTGGCAACGTCACCACCGTCGGCTTTAATGGCCTCCAGCATTTCAATTACCTCCTGGTTGGCGCCCCCGTGCAGCGGACCCCACAGGGCGTTGATACCCGCCGAGATCGAAGCGTACAGATTGGCCTGTGACGAACCAACCAGCCGGACCGTTGAAGTGGAGCAGTTTTGCTCGTGGTCGGCATGCAGGATGAGCAGCGTATTGAGGGCGTCGGCAACGACGGGATCGACCTGGTAGTCTTCGCCGGTCTTGCCGAACATCATGCTCAGGAAATTAGAACAATAGTCGAGATTCGTGCTGGGAGCAACGGCCGACTCACCCAATGCCTTTTTGTAGGAAAGGGCCGCAATGGTGGGCAACTGAGCCAGCAGGCGGATGACATGCTCTTCGGTATCGCCCGCTTTTTCGTCGTACGAATTAGGATAAAACGCGCTTAATGAATTGACCAGGGACGACAGCTCGATCATGGGGTGCGAATCGGCGGGGAACCCACTCAGAATCGTCTGCATTCCTTCTTTCACGGAAGCCTGCGCGCGAATGCTTGCCTCGAAATCCTGGTACTGTTGCTGGGTGGGTAATTCTCCGTAAATCAGTAGGTAAGCAACGCCCAGGAACGTAGCCTTTTCGGCCAGATCTTCAATGGCGTAGCCTCGGTAGCGCAGGATACCTTGCTCACCGTCCAGGAACGTAATGGCACTTTGAGTGGCTCCCGTATTTTTATATCCTTTGTCTAGCGTAACATAACCCGTCTGATCGCGGAGATTGGAGATGTCGATGGCTTTTTCTTGTTCGCTTCCGGTTACAATCGGAAACTGGTAGGTTTTACCATCAACGGACAGTTCGGCAGTGTTTGGCATATGTATTGAGGGTCGAATGAATCGGTTTAAGAAAGCAACAATTCGTTGGGTTTATGTGTCAGAAGCGTTTACGGCCCTGATTGGGCGAAGTTAGCCAAAAAGAAATCATCACCTACGGAGTTTTGGTAAAAACACGAAACGCCCCGTAAATCTACTTGTTTAACCTTAAATGTAACGCATAAGTTTACGAACATCATGGCGCAAGAGCGGCTCCGCCTTTCACCACCAGGCGTACGTTCCGGGTATCACTGATGCGTTTAGTCGGGTCTCCTTCAACGGCCACCAGGTCGGCCAGCAGCCCCGGTCGAATGCGTCCGCGGTCGGCCAGATGAAACACGTCTGCGTTGACGGAAGTGGCTGAGCGCAAGGCATCCAGGGGTTTCATGCCGTAATCGACCAGCATCTCCAGTTCGCGGGCATTGTCGCCATGCGGAAAGACACCCACGTCGCCCCCGAAGCAGATTTTTACGCCCGCGTCCAGGGCCTGTTTGAACGTAATCCGCTTCTGCCGAATGCGTTCGGGCTCCGGTTGCGTGCCTTTTTTCCAGCCTCGGTACTGACTAACGGCATCCCCGGCGGCCAGCGTCGGGCAGAGGGCCGTGCCTTTTTCGCGCATGAGCGCAAAAATCTCGGGTGTGCCGGCATCCCCGTGTTCGATCGTTTCGCAACCCGCCAGAATAGCCCGGCGCATCCCTTCGGCAGTCGACGAATGGGCGACGGCCGGGCGGCCGCTGCTGCGGGCCGTTTCGACAATCAGTTTTAGTTCCTCAATGGTGAAAGTTGGTTTAGCGTCGCCCATCAAACCCCAGCGGTAGTCGGCGTACACTTTAATGACATCGGCGCCTTTGCCAATCTGTCGCCGGACGGCCTGAATGAGCCGGTCGTGGCCATCGGCTTCTTCGGCGCCCTGCGGCACATCAATGTCGGGGCTAAAGCCTTTGGGCGCATAGCTACCCGTTGCAATCAACGCGCGGGTCGCAATCACCATCCGGGGCCCCGGGATAACGCCCTGGTTAATTGCCTGTTTTAAACCGACATCATCATAATCCGCTCCTTCGGTACCCAGGTCGCGGACGGTAGTAAAGCCAGCCATCAGCGTTTTCCGGGCGTGAACCGTAGCCTGCGCGACACGGTAGGAACGGGGCTCCCGCAGTACCTGATCGTCCCAGGGCGTCTCGTTGTAGGGGTGCAGCAGCAGGTGCGAATGGCCTTCGATCAAACCCGGCAGCAACGTGGTGCCTTTCAGATCAACCACTTTGGCGCCAGTAGCCGAGATGCTACTGGCCGGGCCGGCGGCTTTGATGCGGTCACCTTTAACGAGCACCACCCAGCCTTCGTGATTGGTCTCGCCGTCAAAAACGCGGTCGGGGCGCAACAGCGTTAAGGGCTGAGCCTTGAGCGACGCAAAAGTGCCGATCAGAAAAAAGGCCAGAAAACTACGCGCACGGGGTAAAAGCTTGGGCATGGTGCATCATTTTTTGTTACTGATTACCTCATAAGCGGCCTTACCAAAAACAATCGTCAGAATAATGGGCAACAAAATAGCGCCGGTCTTAAAACCCGAACCCGTAAACTGGTAGGTACCAGACGTGAACTTGGTATAGGTCTGGATAACGGCAAACAGGCAGGCAGCCGTCACGGCAATGGTTAGAATCAGATTGAGGGGCCGTTTTAGTTTTTTGAACCCCCAGGCCAGCAGCAGCGCCACCAGTACCGTCACGCCGATGGTACCCATTGCTTTGGGCAGCGTTTCGAGATAATCGTAGTCGTACAGAAAAATCCCGACGCGGCCGATCAGGTTCGGATGGGCCAGTAACCAGGCGTCGGTAAGGGTTAAAATCAGCAGGACTAAGTAGTAGAATATGTTATTGCGCATACGTATAGTTGCAGGTTAAGCCAATCCGGGAACAACCCCAAGCTGGGTTATTGAAGAGGCAAAGAAAAGCAAAATTCAGGGTAATTGGTGGTAATAACGGCGCGCAAAGGTCATAAAGCTGGCGGCCAAACCCTCGGGTTGGCCCTGCAAATGAACAAAACTAAACGTCCGCGGAATGCTAAAATCCTGAATAGATACGATTTTGAGCTGACCGCTCTGCACTTCTTTCTGAATGGCCCGGGTCGACAGAATTGCCATGCAATTGGCGTGTTCGAGGAAGAGTTTAATACTTTCCGAGCTACCGAGGTGCATGATGACGGGCAGGGACGACAGCCGGATGCCCTGCTTTTGAAGCGCATTTTCGATCACTTCCAGCGTGCCGGAGCCGCGCTCCCGCAGCACCAGCGGGATAGCACTGAATTCCTCCAGGGTAATGCGCTGCAGTCGGCTGAAACGGCTATTG